>Ga0326513_10000182_pt1 | contig 50171 bp, 48 predicted proteins | sample 2_2465_0518_D_FD_203654 | JGI IMG/M metagenome (GOLD analysis project Ga0326513, IMG submission 203654) | Bovine rumen microbial communities from UC Davis, California, United States - 2_2465_0518 | ecosystem: Host-associated > Mammals > Digestive system > Stomach > Rumen | place: USA... | reverse complement strand
GCCGCCGCCCAGCAGCATTGCCGCCAGAGCCCGGGGGAACCGAAGCTGAAGAACGATATCCCGGTTGACAGGATCCGATGCGGTACCATGGAACACGGCGATCACTTCCCGCAGCGGGATCCGAACGCTGCCGATGCAGATATTTATCAGCAGCATTCCCAGGATCATCGCCCCGAGCAGCATCATGATTCCGTTAAATTTTCGGTTGAAACCTCTTTCCATACTAACAATCCCAGTTACTGTAATTTCCGAAAGTGGACAAGGCCCTCGTCCTGTCCCTGAATAAGCCGATGCATTTCATCGGTGATGTCGCCAAGTTCCATGGAGGACTGATAGAGACTGTCCTCCGTGATATATACGGATCCGCTCTGAACGGCCTTCATGTTCTGGAACATGGGACTTTTTTCCTTCAGTTCCTCCAGCGTTTCGCAATGATCGGTCAGCGAGGAGTTGACGATGAGGATGTCCGTGTTTTTGGCGGTCTTGTAAAACTGTTCCATGGCAATGGTCGCCGTTGAGGAAACGTGTTTTCCCGCAGGCTTGAGATCCGAAAAGGCATAGATTCCTCCTGCGGTCTCCAGCATGGACGCGAGATAATCCGTATTGGTACGCACCACCGCTTCCCCGCTGGTATTGATACTGAAGATAGCGACGGTCTTCCCGGTCGACGGGATCTCTCCAAGCTTCTGAAAATAGTCCGTCTGCTCCGACAGCAGCCGGTCTGCCAGTTCCTCCCGGTCCAGCAGGATCCCATACAGCCGGAGCCACTCCAGCCGGGCCAGAGGAGTCTCCTCACCGCTGGAACAGTCCACAAAGACCGGGATCCCCAGGGATTCCAGCTGTTCCATCACTTCCGGTGTGTGGTAGATCATCGTATTCTCCACCGCGACGCCGCACTGATGGCTGCGCAGCTGTTCGTAGTCCGGAGCGGAATACATTCCTCCATACAGGATCGTTCCTTTTTCCATGGCTTCACGCACTTCCGGAAGATACCACTGGTTTTCCGGCAGTCCGGTAAAGTCCACACAGTCCATGGCATCCAGTTTCAGGAACACATCCATGGCCGCAGAGGACACCACATCGATGTTTTTCAGCGGCTTCTGCAGCACGGTCCAGTCCTCCGGAACGGAATCCGGCACCGTGCCTTTTTCCGGTACCACAAAATACGTCCTTCCGTCAGAGACCCGGATCACATCATATCCGCCTGCATACCGGTCCACGGAAAACTCCCGGGCCCACTGCAGAGGAAGTTCTCCGGTCTTTTCCAGTTCCGAAAACCTTTCCTGGGCCTCTCCCGTGCCGCCCGCGCCGCAGCCGGAAAACAGCAGGAGAAATACCAGAATGACCGGAAGCCAGTGTTTTATTTTTTTCTTTTTAACAGCCATATCAGCAATGCACACAGAATAACGACAACACCGATAACGATCCAGACTGTGCTGTGTCCGGAGCCTTCATCGGGCATTTCAAACTTAAGAGTATATTCCACTTCATGAGGAGTGCTCATGGCAGTGGTATCACCGATGACCTGCATCGGTTCCGAAAGGCTCGTTACGGGGATTACAAAAACGGAATTGTCCTCCGGCGAAACTTTTTCTTCCGGCAGGATCTTCATCCCCTCCACGAGCATATAGTCATAATGGGAACTGGACCACTGGATACGGGCAAAGGCTCTGCCGTCCTTTACAATCAATGTGGCGGGAGAGGCGATGGTCGCTTTCCCGGAACCGCCCTCCAGAGAGACCGGCACTTCATATTCCCCGTCTTCCATTTCGGTCTCCGCCGCCAGATCCGTCAGCTGTGACTGGCTCTTCTGTGCTTCGATCTGACGATCCCTGGCATCTTTCTTCAGCTGCTCGTAGTCTGCGATGGCGACATGCAGGGCATCGGCCGGCAGGCTGTCTGCCCGTACCAGAAGGCTCCGATCATACCACATCTCCTTCTTAGAGGAGAATGCGGCACAGGAAAACGGCTGATCCAGTGCTTCCACCGGAACCTGAAATACGACTCCGTCTCCGTTTTCCGTATAACTGATGTACTGGTCTTCCGTGCTGGCGGCCGCCTGCTCTGCGGTGCCGGCGAACAGTTTCAGATAGCTTGTGCTCCCAAGGGCGAGGGCTACGGTCATCTCCGAATCCGTTACGGTCAGCTGCGCGCTCTGGATCCGGAACATGGATGAACTGCTCTCCACATTCACATCATAGGTGCCGTTTTCGATATCTTCGGCATAGACCGGGATCAGTCCGTCGAATCCCACTTCCTCTACCGTGGTCATATCGGCACTGGATGCCACTTGATCATAGGATACTCCCAGCACACTGACCGTGAGCATCATCACAATGACCAGCAGTGTCATCATGCGGATCATATATCGTCTCATTCTCTAATCTTCTCCCTTCTCCAAAAATGCCCCACCTTGCGGCAGGGCGAAGCTTCATGAACTATAGCGGCGGACACCCGTGACTTCAGTCATGGATTATTGACTATGCGGTCATTTAAGTTGCGCAATGGCGGCAGCAACATGATCCACGAAGATCTGCTGCACTGCCTCGTTCTGGCCCAGGCCTTCCAGCACGCATTCCACTTCATAGCCGTTGGATTTAAAGACATTTTTCCAGGAGTCGTCTTCATCACCGGCCATGTCATTATTGGCATGGTCACCGGCCACAATCATCAGGGGCTGCAGTACCACTCTGGTGTAACCCTTGTCCTGGATCGCAGCCACGACATCCTCCACCGTCGGATCAGCTTCCACGGTTCCGATATAGTAATTGCCGAACCCGTCTGCTGACAGTTTCTCCTGCAGCGCAGTATATACGGCGTTGGACTCTGCTTCCGTTCCATGCCCCATGAAGACGAGGGCGGTATTGCCGTCGTCATTGGAGGAGGAAGCGTCGGTGATTGCCGTAATAACGGCCTCAAAGTCCTCGTCGGAGGTCAGGAGTGGCTCTCCGAGAACGATCTGATCGAACTGATCCGAGTATTCGTCCAAAGCTTCCTTCAGATCTGTATATTCAAATCCGTTCATAAGATGCGTCGGCTGTACGATAAGGTTGCGGATCCCGTCTGCAGCGGCACGGGTCAAAGCCTCATCCACATTGTCGATCTCCAGTCCGTCCCGCTCTTTCAGCTTATCGATGATGATCTGACTGGTAAAAGCACGGCGCACCTCATACTGGGGATATGCCGCAGCGATCGCCTTTTCGATCGCACCGATGGTGAGATCCCGGCTCTCATTGTAGCTGGTGCCAAAGGACACCACCAGGATCGCCGTATCTGCCCCGTTCTCATCACCGGCAGATGCTGTCTCTGTTGCCGGCTGTTCGGTGCCGCAGGCGCACAGCGCCGTCATCATAGCGACTGCCATAAGAATTCCAATCCATTTCTTCATTGTTCTTTCGCCTTCCTGTTTTAAAAAAATAAAAACCGCAGTTTCCTGCGGTTGTTTCTGAATGCTTCCATGCCGTAGCGCGCCGTCCGAAGGCGGCGGATTGTGCATGGAATCGGAAAAACTATCTGTGACCCGCAGATAAAGTGTTTTCACAAACAGGCAGGTCTCCTGACTTCGATCAACGCCTTCATGCTCTTCCCGGTTTCCCAGTGATCCATGCATGAAAACTCCCTGACACAGTGACGGCATCGCTCCGGATTCTCACCGGATTCCCTTTTCATCGGTCCCCTGCGGCCGTCTCCGGCCGCATGATCGACACCTGTTTGGTAATCCTATGATTATTATATTGTCATTATAATAGTCCGCTTCTTTCCGGTCAACGGAATTGGCTGTTTTTCCATGCGGAATCATGGTCGTCTGCCACAGCAAGTGCCCGTCCGGCAAAATAGTTGTTGATCCCCTTGACGATCCCGGTGACCATCACATTCTGGAATTCTTCGCCGGACATCCGAAGATCCTCCTCCGCATTGGTCATAAATCCTAGTTCCAGCAGTGTCGTAGGCATCTCCGCCCAGTTGTTTCCCGTCATGGAATCCGTTTCCCACACTCCAAGACAATGCAGTCCCGTTTCCTGACTGTAGGCTGCCAGTATATTGTCTGAAAGAGCGCGGCACTCGGGATACAGATCCGGATGATAGGGGTTTGCTCCCGTGATGCATATGGTCTGAGTCCCGGTCCGGCTTCGGTCCGTATTTCCATCGGCATGGATCCGCAGGAATATATCTGCACCCAGATCGCCTGCTTTCTGTGCACGTTCCACATTGCTGATGGCGGAGGCGTGATCCTCCCGGGTCAGATAAACCGTATATCCTTCCGCCCATAACGCTTCCCGCAGTTTCAGACAGATGGTCATAGTCAGCTGATACTCCATCAGACCGCTGGCATCCCCATGGGTGCCGGTAGTATCTTTTTCTTTCTGTTGTGCCGCGCCCGGCCCCACAGGTTCCGTGCCGCCGCTCACGACGGAAGAATGTCCCGGATCCAGAACGATGACGATCCCGTTCCCAACGGGAGTGGGCACAGGCGTCGGTGCCGGCACCTCTGATGGTGCCGAAGACTCAAAAGAGGATCCTTCCGCGGAAGGATCCTCCTGATCTGCCCCGCATCCCGTGAGCGTCGCAAGGACGATGCAAACGGATATGAAGATGGAGCAAAATGTTTGAAAACGCATAGTTAATTCCTGTATTACAGTTTGGATTTCAAGAAATCCACATTTTTCTTCTCGGTGACACTGAAAACACTGTCAGAGAAGCGGTCTGCGGCCACAGTAGGCTTGTACCAGTCATACTGCTTGAACTTGGCCAGCAGCGAAGGATTCGTAAACGTATATCCATGTCTTGCGTAGATCTCATTGATTGCAGTCTGGATGTCCGCCTTGCTGAGTCCGGACACATCCGAATTGGTCAGAAGCTTATCGCTGCTGTTGGGGAGCACGCTTCCTTTCCCGCTGGTGCTGGTACTGCTGCTGGTGGAACCAGAGCTGCTGGAACTGCTGCCGGAAATGCCGGAACTGCTGCCAGAGATACTGGTGGTATCATCGCTTTCCAGATCCTCCACTTCAAATTCCATCTCGGTAACCGAGGGGATGGCACCAAATTGATCCACGAAAGATTCTTCATCCATCAGATAGGAAACGGTAATCGTGACGATATCGCCGACGCTGAGATTATCGATGGGATCGACATCGTAGTACAGTTCGTCCACCATCGGTTCCTCGTCGTCTTCAACCAGTTCCACTTCCGCTTCGCCGTCCTTGCCGACAAAAGTGACATCGATGAAATCAAATGGATCGAAGAAATCCACTTCTTCCAGATCGTCTACGGTTTCTTCCACGTCCGTATAGGTCATGGTGACTTTGAATTTATCCTGCGCCAGTGTTTCATCACAGTCCCAGGTATAGATTACAGTATCGCCGTTGCTGAGATCAGAAGAGGAATCCAGTGTTCCGCCGATGCAGTTTTTGATCAGCAGTGCTGCATCGCTCTTGTCTTTGCTGGGCTGTTCCAGCGAATCACGTTCCTCATCGGAACCACGGAATTTGATCCGGTCTCCGAAATCGGCTTCAAACTGTTTGGTGTTGAATTTCGCAGTGGCAGTTCCCAGCGTATCATAACCTTCATAGGAGATAGTCATATAATCATTGAGATTCACTTCCACACGGCGGCTCTGCACATACGTCCAGATGCCGGCACCCAGGATCAGTGCACCGATAAGGCCGAACAGGATATAGTTGAGAACATGTCTCTTCTTTTCCTCCGGCTCGTCCTCGTCCTCTTCCAGAAATACGGGGGCCGCGCTCAGGTTCTCGGGATCATCTTCATAGTTGAGCGTTTCCTCTTCAAAAACCGCTTCTGTTTCCTCCGGGATCTCTTCCACCGCTTCTGCCGCGGTCTCTTCCCCTTCTCCAGCGTAGAAATCTTCCAGAACCTTTTTGATCCTGGTAATATCTTCAGAAGCCTGTGCTCCTGTCTCTTCTTCCGGCGCTTCAGATACGGACGTTTCTTCCTCGCTCACCAGGGATTCCCATTTGAGCTGCTTCGTTCCGCACAGGGGGCAAAATTTCGATCGATTGTCGATCTCTGCGCCACAACTAATACACTGCATGAATTGCTACTCCTTAATCAGTAATCGTATTCCATTATTCGTCCAACAGTTTTGCAAAGCCGGTTTTCAGTTCCGCCCAGTTGGATGCGCTGTTGATATTTTTACGGATCATATCCACACGATCGGCACAGCCGGCATCTTCCACGTTATCGGAAACGGCTTCGTAGTCCGTCAGGATCATGTCTGCAGTGTCAGAGATCGTCTGCCAGTTCTGACGGAAATTCTGCTGTTCCTCCGAATTCATATTATTATAACATGTTTTCAGCATTGCTTCTACTGCTGCGTTATCGGAATCTTTCAGGGAGTTGTCATTGGCCCAGGCCATCAGCATGCTGGCTGCATTGACCGCAGAAAGTGAAGAGCCTGCGGTTCCTCCCCATCCGATGCAATTGGCCAGAGCCACCTGCAGATTTTCCTCGGCGTTTTCTCCAAATCCAGATAGATCGACCGCTGCACTATCCTCTGTTCCCGCTGGCTGAGCTGATGACTGCGGAACCTCTTCCGTCACAGACGGTTTTTCCAGATTCGCGCTGCTGCCGCAGGAAGAGAGCGCTACGATCAGACAAAGAAATACCAATATTCCGATGATTCGCTGTCTAAGCATAACAATAATCCCCGATAATAAGTATTATGTAAATCATAATACATTATTTTTTGAAGCTTGAACAGTTTTTTTGCTGTTATTTTCATTTTTTTCACAAAAAAAAAGGAGCCTGTTCCTGCCGATTGAAGGCGCGCACTTCCTTTTGGGGCAAAAAAATCAACCGATCCGGATGATCTCATCCGAATCGGCCGATTTATACATTTGTCAGTGAAAAGAATTTTGTTGCAATTTATGCTGCTTTTTCCTTCAGCTCTTTGATTGCATTCTTCAGGAATTCAACATTGTACTTCTCCACACGGTTCAGTTCCGTATCGCCGTCCCAGTCATCAGCATCGACGGTGGGTTCATACCAGGAGTAGCTTTCGAATTCTTTCTGATATTTCTCATTGTGGAAGATGTAACCGTGACGAGCATAGATCTCATTGAGTGCGCTTCTCAGTTCATCCATATCCATGCCATCAATATCCGAATTGTTCAGACGAATATCTGCGCTGTCCGGGAAGACCATACCAGTGGTATCGGGAAGATCTTCCAGTCCGGAAACGGTATCCTCGATATCATTGTAGCTCAACAAGACTTTGTAGTTGCTCTCTGCTGTTTCGGCATCAACATCCCACTGATAGACGACCTTATCACCATTGGACAGGCCTTCATCCTCGGAAAGGTTTCCGTCGATGCAGTCAGCGATCAAACCGTTGATATCTTCCACCTGCTCGCCGTAATCGGCAACAAAGGCTTTCTTGTCAAAGTGTGCTTTTGCGGTACCCTCGGTATCATATCCGTCATAGGTAATGGTTATGAAGTTGTCCAGTTCCACGGGAACTTTCTGGTTGGCACGGGCCATGCAGGCAATCAGCACTGCAATTGCCAGAACGGCCATACACCAGATAAAGTTTGTAATTCTTTTCTTATCCTGTGCTTTTTTTGCATCCACAGGAGCTTCGTTTTTCTGTTTTACCGGATTTTCCATCTTATTACTTTTCTCTTTCTCGGTCTCTTCTTTGACCGCCTGTTTTGCGTTCTCTTCAATTTCGGCAACGTCTTTTTTCACTTTTTTGACCTTGTCTTCCACTGAATCCTTCGCATCGCTGATTTTGTCAGCATTCTTTTCCTTCACTTCTTCTGCTTTTTCGGCGACATCAGACAGTTCCTCTTTGACTTCTGCCCCTATTTCACGGAGATCATCTTTCGCTTCTTCGACCGCTTCCTTAACCTCTCCGATTGCTTCGGCCGCTTCCGCTTTCACTTTCTCAAGGGGTTCCTCCCCCTGATTCAGCGCTTTCTCCGCAGCTTTGCGAACAACTGGCATGGGTGTGCCGCATTCAGGACAGAATTTGAAGTCGTCACCAACCTGCGCGCCGCATTTTCCACATAGCATAGGCTCTCCAATTCCTTTCACTTTCAATTCTCATAAAACAAAAGCAAATTAGATCTCCTGATGGCTTTCGTTTTATATATTTTAGCTCGATTCCCTATAGTATGGCAACCCTTTTTTCATGGATTATCCATAAAAAAAGGAAATTTTTACTACTGTTTTTTTCGATTCGCGTTTCATTCTTTCAGATAACTGTAGTCTATTCCCCATTCATTTGATATACTGGTTTCACATACTGAACCCAAAGGGGGAACCATTATTATGCGTTATGAAATCAAAGGCGATACCCTTCCGGTCGTCATTATAAATCTGGAGTCCGGAGAATCCATCATCACACAGGGTGGCGGCATGGCCTGGATGTCTCCCAACATGCACATGGAAACCACCTCCAGAGGCGGTATCGGCAAGCTGCTTGGCCGTGCGCTTGCCGGCGATACTTTGTTCCAGAATATTTATACGGCGGAAAACGGTAACGGTGTCATTGCCGTGGCATCCAGCTTTCCCGGAGAGATCCGTAAATTCGAGATCACACCGGAAAAACCCATTATCCTGCAGAAATCCGCATTCCTCTGCTCGGATCGAGGGGTGGAGCTGTCTGTGTTCTTTAGGAAAAATCTTGGGACCGGCCTGTTTGGTGGAGAAGGATTCATCATGCAGAAGATCTCCGGTTCCGGAACCTGCTTTGCTGAATTTGACGGCTCTGTCGTGGAATATGAACTGAAGGAGGGCCAGCAGATCGTCGTGGATACCGGAAATCTCGCAGCCATGAGCGCAACCTGCTCCATGGATATCCAGTCGGTTCCCGGCGTAAAGAATGCGCTGTTCGGTGGAGAAGGCCTTTTTAATACCGTCGTATCCGGTCCCGGAAGGGTATGGCTTCAGACCATGCCGATCTCCAGTGTGGCCGCTGCCCTGAGAAATTACTTCCCCACCACATCATCCTGATAAAAGGAAAATCGGTGATCACAATGATCACCGGTTTTTTCTTAACTGTCGGGGTGAGAGATCTGAATCTGATAGGCTTCGGCATGCCCTTCCGTCGCCCTCTGTGCTTCCGTGTCGCTGAGGAACACGTCAACCGTGTCTCCCGCCATTATATCCGCAAGGTCCATAGAAGAAAGATTCAGGCTGGCGGAATCAGCATCCAGCAGCATCACACTGTCATGCTGTACAGCTGCACGGCAGTCCACCGCACAAGGGTTCTGGAAAAGACTATCCTCCCCGTCGCTCACCACATAGATGATCTGATTCTCCAGATCTACGGACTGAACGATGCCGCCGTACTCCGTATATGATTCTCCGCATCCGGCCAGAACCATCAGTGTAAGCACTGACAGTAATACCGCAACGATCCTGCTTCCCATGGGGCCTCCTGTCTCATTACTGTTTTGATCTTTAGAGTGTAATCCACTTTAAAGGAAGGTCTTTGATTTTGCAAGACATTTTCTGCTATCCTTCTTCCTACGGTGCCATCCTGCTGCCCTTGATTTTTTCTACGGATACGATAAAATAACTACATTGTAATGTGACAGGTACTGTCGACTATTAGGAGGATAACACTAATGACTTATGATATTGACATAGCCGGGTTAAAACGCTCCCTTCCGCTGTGTCCTGTCACCGATGATCTGTATATCGGTGCATTCGTTCTCTTCGGCGATGTGGAACTGACTGTCCACTGCGCCACGGAACTTCTGAAGATCGCCCCGGAATATGATTACATGATCGCTCCGGAAGCAAAATCCATTCCTTTAATCTATGAGATGGCCCGTCAGTCCGGTGCGGAAAAGTATTTTCTTGCCCGGAAGAAAGCCAAGGCATACATGAAAGGCGTCTTTCAGGTAGATGTTCAGTCCATCACCACACCCGGTGTTCAGACCCTGTTCGTGGATACCGCAGACGCGGAAATGATGAACGGGAAACGGATTCTGATCCTGGATGATGTCATTTCCACCGGAAAGTCCCTGATTGCCACGGAAGAGCTGGTCCGTCAGGCCGGCGGCACTGTTGCCGGACGGATGGCAGTATTGGCTGAAGGCGATGCTGCGAACCGAGATGATATCATCGTTTTGCAGAAGCTGCCTCTTTTCAATCCCGACGGCACCATTAAAGAATAATCACTCAACAGAAAACAGAAATGCCGGCATTGTCCGGCATTTTTTCTTCGAAAGGAGAACGGATATGGAATCCAGAGAATTCTATATGAAGGAAGCGCTTTCCATGGCCCGGGATGCGTTCTCCCATGAGGAAGTCCCGGTAGGATGCGTCATCGTCTCTCCGGAGGGCAGAATCCTGGCGAGGGAACGCAACCACTGCCGCGAAAGGCAGGACGCCACTGCCCACGCGGAGCTGCTCGCCATCCAGCAGGCCGAAAAAGCTCTGGGTTCCCCCCATCTGGAAGGATGCACCCTCTATGTGACGCTGGAACCCTGTCCGATGTGTGTGGGAGCCATCGTCCATACCCGTATCTCTCATATTGTGTTCGGTCTGTCGGAACCTGCCACGGGATGCTGCGGAAGCGTCATCAATCTCTTTGAAGAACGCCTCGGCCATCATCCGGCCATATTCGGAGGTGTATGTGCCGAGGAGAGTCAGGAACTGCTCAACCGCTTTTTCCAGGGACTCCGGGTCTGAGGAGGGAATTCATGTATTATTATTTTGCTCCCATGGAGGGAATCACCGGATATCATTTCCGGAACATCCATCATGAGCTGTTTCCGGGCGCCCATAAATACTTTACCCCTTTTCGAGTCGCCTGTCAGGATATCGGATTCCGCAAAAAGGAACTGGAGGATTTGCTGCCGGAGCACAATGCCGGCGTACCGGTGGTCCCTCAGATCCTCAGCAATGATGCCGAAGCCTTTCTCATCGCGGTACGCCAGCTGCAGGATCTGGGTTACAAGGAGATCAACCTGAACCTCGGCTGTCCCTCCGGGACCGTAATCTCCAAATACCGGGGTTCCGGCTTTCTCGGGCTTCCCGCGGAACTGGATGCCTTTCTGGATCAGGTCTTCTCCGAAACCACGGCCCGTATCTCCATCAAAACCCGTATCGGTCTGGAGACCTCAGATTCCTTCGAAGAACTGATGAACATTTATGAAAAGTATCCTATGTCAGAGCTGATCATTCATCCCCGTTACGGGCGGGAAGGATACCGGGGTACCCCGCATATGGAGGCCTACCGGATGGCCTATGACCGCTGGGAGCTCCCGCTGTGCTACAACGGTGATATCACAGCGCTGCCGGATCTGGACCGTCTTCTGGAGATCTATCCGGAGACCGATTCCGTAATGGTGGGCCGCGGCTGCGTCACAAACCCCGCACTCATCCGCACTTTCGAAAACGGCACACCTCTGACGCTGGGAGAATTCCAGGAATATGAGCGCCGCCTTTTTGCGTGCTACTCCTCCATTCTTTCCGGTGACCGGCACATCCTGTTCCGGATGAAAGAGCTGTGGGCCTATTTTATCTGCCTGTTTCCGGACAGCCGAAAACAGATGAAAGCTCTCCGAAAATCCCAGACCTGTTCCGAGTATGAGGATGCGGTAAAGATGCTGTACCGGGAATGTCCTTTCGATCCCTCCGCGGGATTTTCGCCCTGAATACTAAAAACTCCACGAGAACATCTCGTGGAGTTTTTCACTGTGTTTTTCGTATGAAACCAATCAGGCCTGCTCGAAATCGTCTTTGCCAACGCCGCACAGGGGGCATGCAAAATCTGCGGGCAGATCTTCCCATTTGGTGCCAGCTGCGATGCCGTTATCGGGATCGCCGACTGCCTCATCATACTCATATCCGCATACGGTACATACATACTTCATGATTCTTATCTCCTTTATTTTTCTTCGGGCGCAATGTACCCGATTTCTACATTGGGATTAACTTCCTTCAGATAGGCTTCCGCCTGCTCCAGTAGTTCTCCGTCCTCTCCGACGATGATGCTGGCGATCTCTTTCTCCTGGTACACAACCACAAGTCGATAGTATTCATATCCGACACCGCCGCAGCACATGGTGGTGGTTCCTCCCACCACACGTGTAAACACACGATCCATCTTATCAAAAGGCACACAAACGATCTTCAGTCCGTCCTGATAATACAGTGCCCGTTTTCCTACCATTACCTTGCCGAATTTTCTGGCAAGTGTGTAGTCTCCTTCATATACGGAAGCATTCATGATCTTTCCGTTATAATCCACTACTTTCTTGATCATAGGCATAATCGAATCCCCCTTGCGTTACACGCCTGCGTTCAGCAGTGTAATGTTCCGTCCGCTGCTCTTCAGGATCCCTTCTTCCCGCATCAGACGCATTTCCCGCATCAGACTGGTACGGTCTACACAGAGATAGGAAGAGAGCTGCGACAGAGACATCTCCGTCTCAAACTGGATACTGCCGGTCTTTTCCATCATATAGTCAAAGTAGGCCTCCAGTTTCTGCCGTACCGTCTTTTTGCTGATCATATTGATGCGCAGTGCCATCATCTGGGCTTTCTTTGCGGAAAGGTGGAACAGATTATTGGTCAGCTGCGTATGATGTTCACAGGCATTCTCACACCGGCCGGAGATCTCGGAGAATCGGATGAACATGACTTCACAGTCACTGTCCGCCTCCACAACATATCCCAGACTGCCGTAAGGAAGAGCAAAGACTTCACCGAAAATATCATCTTTCATGTAGTGTTCCAACAAGGTGTCTTCCCCTTCACTGTCCACGGAATAAAGATGTGCTTTTCCGGAAAGCATTACACAAAGATACTCCAGTTCCGGAGAGTAAACGATGACAGTATCTCCTTTTCGGAACTTGCGGATCTCTGCCTTGAAACAATGGATCATGGCGTCGATGCTCTCCTGACTGATGCCTTCGAAAAGCTCGACGTTTTCCAATGTCATTCCTAACTCCCCCTTTCGTTCGCTATATGGGTACTATAACACAAACATGTAGCACTTACCACAACTATTTTGCAGAAAAAATGTATACTAAATCTATACTAAACAGTGGGAAAACATGGTATACTAATTGAGCTAATAATTAGTTGAAAAAATGACAATCTATTATATCAAGGAGGAAAACATATGCATTGCACAAAGAAGGTACTGGACGACCTGACATGGGTCGGTGCCGATGATCGCCGGCTGTTCTGCTTCGAAGGAGTATACGGCGTCCCCAACGGCGTATCCTACAACTCCTATCTTCTCAACGATGAGAAAACCGTGCTGTTCGACACAGTGGACAAAGCTGTTTCCCATACGTTTTTCGACAATGTGAAATATGCGCTGAACGGACGCAAGCTGGATTATCTGGTCGTTCATCACATGGAGCCCGATCACGCTGCCACCATTGAAGATCTGGTCCTCCGTTATCCGGAAGCCACCATCGTCTGCAACGAAAAGATCAAGACCCTGCTGGCTCAGTATTTTGACTATGATATGTCCGAACGCCTTCATATCGTGAACGAAGGCGACACCCTGAAGACCGGCCGTCACGAACTGACCTTCGTCATGGCCCCCATGGTACACTGGCCCGAAGTCATGATGTCCTATGACCTGACAGACAAGATCCTGTTCTCCGCAGACGCTTTCGGTACCTTTGGCGCCCTCAACGGAAAGATCTTTGCCGACGAGGTCGACTTCATGAGCGACTGGCTGGATGAAGCCAGACGTTACTACACCAATATCGTTGGCAAATACGGCAGACAGGTGGAAGCTGTCCTGAAAAAGGCCGCTACGCTCGATATCGCCTATGTATGCCCCCTGCACGGTTTTGTGTGGAGAAAGCACTTCGCGGACTTCCTGGATAAATACATGCACTGGGCAACCTACACACCCGAGAAAAAGGGTGTCACTCTGGCATATGCTTCCGTATACGGCCACACCGAGAACATGGCAAATATCCTGGCTGCAAAGCTGTCCGACCGCGGGGTCGACGTTGAGATGTTTGACACTTCCGTCATCGATTCCAGCTATGTGATCAGCTCCGCATTCAAAAACAGCCACATGGTCTTTGCTTCCACCACTTACAATGCCGGCATCTTCATCCGCATGGAAGAACTGCTGCATGACATCCAGTCCCACAACCTGCAGAAGAGAAAGGTTGCTCTTCTGGAAAACGGATCCTGGGGCCCCACCAGCGGCAAGCTGATGCGCGAGATCCTTTCCGCGATCCCCGGAACTCAGTTCATTCAGGATAATCCCATCAGCATTCTCTCTGCTCCCAAGGCCAATACCCTGGACGAGCTGGACGCTCTGGCAGATGCCATTGCTGCTGATATCGTTCCGCCGAAACCGGCCGCAGCCCCCGCTGCCGCCGATGCCCCGGCAGTTCCTCTGGAAGTATCCAATGACGCATTCTTCAAATTTACCTACGGCGTGGAAGTCCTCACCACTCAGGTGGACGGCGTGGATTACGGGTGCATCATCAACACCGCAGGTCAGGTTGCTGCCGGTGACATCAAGAAGATCACCATCTCCTGCATCAAGCAGAACCACACCTGTGACATGGTGGCAAAGGCAGGCAAGTTCAACATCTCCATCCTGACGGAAGATGCTCCCTTCGCTCTGTTCCAGCAGTTCGGCTTCCAGTCCGGTCGTGATGTGGACAAATTTGCGGAAGTGGATTACAACGACCGCACTGCGAACGGCATCCGCTATATCCCCACATATACAAACGCAGTTCTCAGCTGCGAAGTGCTGGAGAGCTATGATCTGGAGACCCAGATGCTTTACATCGCCAAGGTCGTTGAGGCCAAAGTGCTGTCCGATGCTCCCAGTGTCACGTATGGTTACTACCATGCACACATCAAACCGAAGAAAGCTCCCGTTTCCGATCAGCCCGAAGGCTGGAGATGCAAGGTCTGCGGCTACTTCTACGAAGGCCACGAACTTCCGGAAGATTTCACCTGCCCGCTGTGCAAACACGGTCCGGAAGAGTTCGAGTACGTTCCCGCGGTTACCCACGAAGTCAAGAAAGGCTACATCTGCAATGTATGCGGCCACTTCGAGGAATGCGACGGAGAGCTTCCCGACGATTATGTCTGCCCGGTCTGCAACCATGGCAAGGAAGATTTCGAGTACGCAGAACAGTAATTCATCATTACATTCAAAGAGGTGCAGCGTTATGCTGCACCTCTTCTTTTTTCATGATCACGCATGAATGGCCCGGTAGTTTTACCGGGCCATTCCTGTAGACGAATTACGTTATCTTACTTTTCCACGTGTTCTTTGTAGTATTTTTTGATATTGGAAAACGTCTCATCACTGAGATCGTGCTCAATCTTACATGCATCTTCCATCGCCACATCGGGATCCGTTCCCAGGGCAACCAGCAGCTCAGAAATAACCGTATGCCGCTCATAGATCTTGTCTGCGATCTCGTGTCCTTTATCCGTAAGGGTGATCGCTCCCAGCTCGCTGATCTCCAGATATCCTTCCGAAGCCAGTTTGCGGATGGCGACACTGACGGAAGGGCGGGCATACCCGGTCGCATCACAAATATCAGTCTGACGAACGTTCGCCTTCTGCTTGGAAAGCATCAATACCTTTTCCAGATAATCTTCTGCTGATTCCTGAATGACCATGATTTATCACTTCCTGTATCGTTTATTTTTGCGGTTTTCCTTCTTCTCGTATGTCTTTACAAGATATGTAACGATTATAGCATGCGGATTTTGAAATTTCCATAGTGATACTCCCCTAAGAACAGTGCAGAAGGTTGTGGTTTTCGCTTGAGAAGTCATCTCTTCGGTGTTAGACTGTTCCTATCTTTAAGAATGGAGTGTTTTTCATGAATGCTTTTCTGGATCAAAAACGGATCAGCGCCATTCTCATTGCCGTCGTTACCATTGGCTGCGGGATCCTGTTTCTGTTCTACGGAGTGGAAGCTGCCGCTGTGATCTGCCGTTTCGCCGGCATCCTTCTGGCATTGATCGGTGCTTTCTATATTCTTTCCTTTATTATTGCAAAAGCGGAGCGCGTCCTAAGCACATGGGGCGGTCTGCTTGCCGGCATCCTCTGCTTTGCCGCCGGTCTCTGGATGGCCGTGCGACCGCTATCGGCAATTCAGTACATGCAGTATGTGATCGCCATTGTGGTCCTGCTGCACGGGATCATTGATCTTCAGGCATCGTTCCATCTGGCCCGCGCCAGGGCCCGTCTCTGGATTTATGCACTGGTCTCTTCCATCATTACACTGGGTCTCGGAACATGGATTCTTCTGTCTCCCATGGGAGCGACTAAAGCCCTGATGATCCTGATGGGCGTCGTCCTGATCGTGGACGGAATCACAGATCTGATCCTCATCGCCAGTCTGTCCCGCACCGTCCGCCACTTAAAAAAAGAAGCGGAGATATCGCAGCAGGCGGCCAAGGCGGTGGAGACCACCGGTACCATAGACGGAAAACCGATTGAATAACAGAAAAACTCTGCCGATGGCAGAGTTTTTTCATTCATATTCCCTTCTGTTCCGGTCCGGTTCCCAGCCCGGCATGGGATAGCGCTGCAGCGCGCCGAACACCTTGGTCTTGAGATCCGGATAATCCTTGCTCATTTCCCTGAGCATGTTTTTGATCTCATACCGTTTGCTGCTCTTATCCATGGGACAGGGATTCTCTACAATAGGGAGTTCCAGCGCCTTTGCCACGTTGGCGACCCGCTGCTCCCCGGCATAGATGAGAGGACGGATCTGTGTCACCCCGGACCGATCCATATAGGTCACCGGTCGGAAGCATGTCAGTCTGCCCTCAAATACCAGAGACAGCATAAAAGTCTCCACAGCATCATCAAAATGATGTCCCAGGGCCAGTTTCGTAAATCCGTGGGTGTTGATGATGTTATTCAGCGCGCCTCGCCTCATCTTGGCGCACAGGGCACATGGATTGTCTTCTTTCCGAATATCAAATACGATCTCCCGGATATCTGTTTTTTCAAGAACATATCGGATCCCCAGTTTATCGCAGTACTCTTTCACTGGTGTAAAGTCCATTCCGTCAAACCCCAGATCGATGGTGACCGCTTCCACCTCGAAATGATAAGGATAAAAGGTCGACAGGTGATGAAGAGAGGCCAGCAACAGCATGGAATCCTTGCCTCCGGAGATCCCCACCGCAATCTTATCCCCTTCCTCGATCATGTGGTATTCATCCACCGCTTTTCGTACGGTACTGGTAAAATTATTCAATATTGTATTGGACATACGTCCCTCCAATTTTAAAATTGAAATCGAGATTTTAAGAGTATTTCAAAGAATTCAGACGATTTCGAGAGTTTTTTGCTGACTGGCAAAAAATATGTTTGACTCCGTCTTGTCACTATGTTATAAAGATAGAGCGCATTTATCGTCATTGTAGACGCGCATCTTTGAATTGTCAAAAATTTTTATTTCATTTATATGGAGGCAAGCACATGTCTACGACAATGTTGACCAAGGAAACCGTACAGCGCAAATGGTACATCCTTGATGCAGCAGGCAAGCCCATGGGCAAAACTGCAGCAATTGCAGCAGACCTGCTCCGCGGAAAGCTGAAAACAGACTACACCCCGCATGTTGACTGCGGTGACTATGTCATCATCATCAATGCAAAAGATGCAGTTCTGACCGGCAATAAGCTGACCCAGAAGTATTACCGCACTCACTCCGGCTGGCCCGGAGGACTTCACGAGACTCAGTATAAACGTCTCATGGAGACTAAGCCCGAACTGGCTATGAAGCTGGCTGTCAAAGGCATGCTTCAGAAGAACACCATCGCTCAGTGGCAGCTGAAGCGTCTGAGAATCTTTGCAGGTCCGGAACATGACCATGCAGCTCAGAAACCTGAAGTTTGGGATCGCTAAGGGAGGTAAGAAATAATGGCAACTTATCAGTCTAAAAGACCTTATATGTATGGAACTGGACGCAGAAAGTCCTCAGTTGCTCGTGTACACCTCATCCCGGGCGGCACTGGCAAGATCGTGGTCAACGGCCGTGATATCGATGATTACTTCGGACTGGATACTCTGAAGCTCATCGTTCGTCAGCCCCTGGTTGAGACCAACACGGTTGACAAAGTCGACGTCGAAGCAAACGTTTCCGGCGGCGGTGTCAGCGGACAGGCAGGTGCAATCCGTCATGGTATTGCAAGAGCTCTTCTGGAAGTAGATCCTTCCTACCGTGCAGCTCTGAAAGCCGCTGGCTTCCTGACTCGTGACCCGAGAATGAAAGAGCGTAAAAAGTACGGCCTCAAAGCGGCACGTCGCGCTCCTCAGTTCTCCAAACGTTAAGTCCATATCGAACATACAAAACCCTGGAACCGATCTCGGTTCCGGGGTTTTTCACTTCAGCCTGTTTCTGATGTCCGTTTTCTATCATCCGCAACCAAACTTAACAGAAAACAGAAAAATCTGGTGCGTCCGGTTGGTGGAACTGTATGCAACCAGACATTACAATAATCATAGAAATCAAATATTTCGGAGGTTTTTGTGATGATTGCGGAAGTACGGAATCTTGTGAAAAGATACCCTTCCTTTGAGCTGTCGGAAGTCTCCTTTTGTCTCGACAGCGGGAGGATCACAGGCTTTATCGGAAGAAACGGTGCAGGCAAGACGACCACCATCAAGGCGATGCTGAATCTGATCCACCTGGACGGCGGCACGGTGTCTTTTTTTGGAAAACCATTGGCGGGCAATGAAGCGGAGATCAAGAAACTGATCGGATACTCCACCGGAACGGTCAGCTGGTATCCGAGAAAGAAGATCCGGGATATCGTCGATATCGTAAAAAGATTCTATGAGACCTGGGACGAGGAAATCTACCGCCGATATTTGGATCTGTTCGGACTGGATGAGACGAAAACTCCCTTGGAGCTTTCAGAAGGCATGAAAGTGAAACTGAATCTTCTTCTCGCCCTTTCCCACCGGTGCAAGGTGCTGATACTGGATGAACCCACCAGTGGCCTCGACCCCTTCTCCCGCAACGAAATCCTGGAGATCTTCTCCAAACTGAAAAAAGAAGGCGTATCGGTGTTTTTCTCCACTCATATCATTTCCGATATTGAAAAATGCGCCGACGATATCGTCTATATCTCCAAGGGAAAGATCGGAGCGGCCATGCCCCTGGAAGATTTTGTCCATCAGTATTCCCGAGAGGGAGAAAGTCTGGAGGATACGATGCTTCGGCTGGAAGGAGGTGCCTTTCATGCATAACATTCTGCTCAAAGAGATGAAGCTCAGTGCCTCGATACTCTCTTACCTGTTCATCCTGTTTGGTCTGATGTTTCTCATCCCCGGTTATCCCATCCTCTGTGGAGCGTTTTTTGTAGCACTGGGCATCTTTCAGGGTTTCCAGACCGCCAGAGAGGCAAACGACATCGTTTTCTCTGCACTGCTTCCCATTGCGAAGGAAGATGTGGTCAAAGGCAGATATCTTTTCGTATGTCTGATCGAAGGCTGCGCTCTGATTCTGATGGCTTTGGCCGTTATCCTCCGCATGACGGTCTTCTCTCGCAGTTCTGTCTATGCAGACAATGCATTAATGAACGCCAATCTGTTTGCCTTGGGCGCTGCCTGCGTAATCTTCGCCCTGTTCAACCGGATTTTTGTCGGAGGCTTTTTCCGAACCGCCTACAAGCTTGGCCGGCCGTTTGTGCTCTTCATTATTGCTGCCTTTCTGGCCATTGCGGTTGCGGAAACGCTGCATCATGTTCCGGGACTGGAATGGCTGAATGCATTTGGTACGGATTATTTTGCGAAGCAGTTGATTCTATTTCTTATCGGAGTCATAATCTTTTTGGGAACAACGATTCTTTCATGCAGAAATGCATGCAAACACTTTGAACAGATCGATTTGTAAGAGGTGTAAACGATGCTGAGTGATAATTTGATGATGCTGCGCAATATTCATGGGTTTTCCCAGGAAGAGATTGCTGAAAAGATTGGGATCTCCCGGCAGGCTTATGCGAAATGGGAAAGCGGCGCAACGATTCCGGATGTGGAAAAATGCAGCCGTCTGGCAGATGTGTATGGAACCACCATCGACGGGCTAATCCGGACGGAGACGCTGGACGGGGTGGGAAAGATCCCTCCGGCACCGAAAGGAAAGAACATCTGGGGGGCTGTAACGGTAAACGACCGAGGCCAGATCGTCATACCGAAAGGAACCCGGGACCGGTTTGGGCTGACTGGCGGACAGCGTCTGATCGTTCTCAGCGATGAAAACGGAATTGCTCTGATCCCTGCCGAATCATTTGAAGCACAAATGAAGAAGGCCATGGAGTACATGTCCATTAATCCCGAGCTTTGACATATCAAAAAACAGCTGGAATCAACATTCTGATTCCAGCTGTTTCGTATAGGTTTTAAATTAATCGATGGTCGCATAGGGAGTTCCACGTCCCAGTGCTTTCAGGATCTGGCTCGCGACCTGTTCGGATCCCCGAACGGTGGGATGCGGGTTGAACCCGGTGTCATCGATCGTCATTTTTTCAAACACGAAGATCATCGTGTTGTCCGTAATGACATCGACATGACGCATGTCCACCAGTGCGGCTTCTCCGGGATAGTTGAGAAATGCCGCGATCTTGGCCACATCATGCATGGCAAAGACCACACCGAGAACATCGCCCACAAGATTATCGTCCCATGCCGGAACGAGATCCCAGTCTTCCATGGGATTGTATCCGACGCAGACCAGAAGTGTTGCATCCGGATTCAGATTGTAGATACTGTCCGTGATGGCAAAACAGTTCACGGGATAGTCCACTACAAATTTTAATATGGAATCGGCAAACTTCAGATCGTATTTCCACCAGTTCAGCGGGTTGAAAACGTATGCGCGCCCAACCGATGCCAGTGTATCCGCCAATGCACCGAAGGAACCCATCCGATCGACTCGTTCCCATGGAGTCATATCATCCCAGGGAAGCCGTCCGTCCGCAGCCACATCGTACATGGCACCATACCAGGGCACCCAGAAATCGTTGAATCCGAAATCCAGGACAACAACATCTGATTCACGGACCGCGTTCTGGTATTCATCCTTCCAGCTGTCCAGATGTTCCTTTCCAAGAACACCGTCTGACAGGTAATACGACTGTCCGTCGGTGATCCAGTCTCCGTCGTACTCATCGTCCAGAACATACCGGATCTCCGTCGATCTGGCGCCGGGCATATGCAGCTGGTTCACCTTTTCGGCACCAAGTGCTCTCCCAACGAGCACAGGAGCGGATCCGCGGATCGTTTCATTGGCCACGACGATCTGTCCGTAGGTTGCATACTCTTCCAGACCGCATCCGGACTGGACACTGTCTCCGATGGACGTATAGACCTGGATATCCCTGCCGGCGGTGTCCGCCACGGTAGACTTGCTGTTGGCGACCTGTTCTTCCGCGAAATCATACACAGAATCAATGGCGCTTCTGGGACCGGATGCAGCTTCTTTCACTGCTCCGTTGACATCCGAATTGCTGCTTAAAAAGTCTCTGGCTCCTCTTACAGATTCATAGGCCTGCTCTTCCGCACCGGAAACCGCATTCTTCACAGTCACCGCTGTTGCGTTTTCCGCGAGCCCTGTGATCAGCGAACCAAGATCCTTGGCTTCCTCGTTTTTCTGGAATATATCCTTTTTCTCATTTCCAAGAACCACGGTTCTGATACCGTCAAGGGTAGAGGAAACATTTTTGACTACATCAACGAATGTTGCCTCCTCGGTATTTACCGCAGCCGGTTCCGCTTCATCTGCCAGTGCCGCGGATGCCATGACCGTCAGGCCAACGCACACCATGCATGCGGTTCTCGCAAATGTTTTCCAACCCTTCCAGTTTTTCTCCATGCTGTTCTCTCTGATACCTGCCACCTCCTTTCCGTTATTTAAAGTCCCACGGGGGTATGAAACGATGTTTTCATAGAAATAACCGTTGCTTTTCTCAAAAACGTTACCCTATGGTCATTATGGAAAATTATATCAGCCGCAAGGAAATATTTCAATCAAAAGGGCAGGCTTTCAGTGAACATCCGCCTCGCTCATCCGGCCAATATTGCCTGTTTTCTTGCATTTGCGACACTTTTTTTAATTTCAAGATTTACATAATTTCCGCGCGCTTCTCAGTTTTCCCACCTCTATTTTTCTGACTGCACCCACGGGGGCTGAACATGCCCCGAGAAATGTGCATTTCTTGTTATTTGTTGTTACCCTTCATACTTTCTCCAAATTCATGTGATATAATTTCACAATATTATTGAGTACTAACAGACAGGAGCGCAGAACTTCATGCTGCAGATAAAAAATATTTCCAAAAAGTATGTTACCGGCGATCTGGAACAGATGGCACTGAATGGAGTCAGTCTCAATCTACGGGACAATGAATTCGTCGCCATTCTGGGCCCCAGCGGTTCCGGAAAGACCACGCTGCTGAATATCATCGGCGGTCTGGACCGCTACGACACCGGGGATCTTATCATCAACGGAATCTCCACAAAAAAATACAAGGACCGCGACTGGGACTCTTATCGAAACCACACCGTTGGCTTTGTATTTCAAAGCTACAACCTGATCCCTCACCAGTCTGTTCTGTCCAATGTGGAACTGGCCCTCACCATCGGTGGAATCTCCAAAGCGGATCGCCGTCAACGCGCTATCGAAGCACTGGAAAAGGTGGGGCTGCAGGAGCACATGCACAAGCGCCCCAGCCAGCTGTCCGGCGGACAGATGCAGCGTGTGGCCATCGCCCGTGCACTGGTCAACGATCCGGACGTGCTTCTGGCGGATGAGCCCACCGGTGCTCTGGACAGTGACACCAGCATCCAGGTCATGGATCTTCTGAAGGAAGTTGCCTCGGATCGTCTGGTGGTCATGGTCACCCATAACCCGGAACTGGCAGAGCAGTATGCGACCCGCATCGTCAAACTCCGGGACGGTACCATCCGTTCCGATTCCGATCCCTTCCTTCCGGAGGAATCCGAGCTTCTGGAACCGGAGCACCGCAACATGGGAAAATCCTCCATGTCACGGCGCACCGCACTGGCTCTGAGCTTCAATAACCTTCGCACCAAAAAGGCCAGGACGTTTCTTGTTGCCATCGCCGGCTCCATCGGCATCATTGGCATTGCGCTGATCCTCTCCCTGTCCAACGGTGTCAATGACTATATTAAAAATATAGAAGAGCAGACCCTCTCCATGTATCCGCTGCAGATCGACAGCACCAGTTTCAGCATGTCCAATCTCATGGGTCTTGTGGAGAATGCGGAAGATGCGAAGGCAAAGAAGGCAGAGGTCACGGAAATGAAGACCATGACCAGCATGTTCACCACCATACAGAAAAATGATCTTCAGTCTCTGAAAGAGTATTTTGACAGTGATGAGAGCCATATGGACGACTATGTCAATTCCATCGAGTATGACTATGGCATCTCCCCCATCATATATAAGGTAAATGATGAATCGGTCCGTCAGGTCAATCCGGATCAGAGCATGTCCGCCATGGGTCTTTCCTACAGCGGATCCAATTCCATGTTTACCGGTTTTCAGAGCATGTATGATATATTCCACTCACTTCCCGAGAGCGATCATCTGTACTCGGTGCAGTATGACGTCAAGGCCGGACACTGGCCGGAAAAATACAACGAGGCCGTCGTGGTCCTTTCGGAAGACGCCCGCATCACGGATATGACACTGTATACGCTGGGTCTGAAGGATGCGGCCGAACTGGACGCGGCCATGAAGGATTTCTCGGAAGGGAAAGACGCCGTCCTGTCTCAGGAGATCTCCACCTTCGATTATGAGGACTTCCTCGGAATCACCTTCAAGCTCGTCAACAATGCCGACTGCTTCTCCTATGATTCCCAGTATGGGGTGTGGAAGGACAAGTCCAATGACAAGGACTTCATGAATAACCTCGCCCGGAACGGAGAGGACATTACCATCGTCGGTATCGTGGAGCCGAAGCCGGAAACGGCCATTGCCATGCTGCAGACCGGCATCGCCTATTCCCCGGATCTGACTTCCCATATCATCGACGGTGCTGCGCACAGTGAGATCGTCCGGGCACAGCTTGCTTCGCCGGATACCAATGTCTTTACCGGAAAATCCTTTGATGCGGAAGCGGATGAGACCTCCATGGATCTGGGCAAACTGTTTTCCATTGACGAAAACGCACTGGCCAATGCCTTCAACATTGACGGAGATGCCTTTGCTTCCGGTTTTGACGGAAGCGACATGGATTTCAGCAATATGGATATGTCCGGCTTTGATCTTTCCAATATCGATGTTGATCTGTCCGATACGGAGGATCCTGCGGCAATCGCAGCAGAACTGCCCGGCATCACACAGGATGCATTCAATTCCGCTTTATCCCAGATGAACCTTCAGATTGCACCGGAAGATCTCCAGAATCTGTATCAGGAACTGTGGAACGGTTTTCTCGCCTATCGTACGGAGAATCCGGATCCCGTTTCCGGCTCCTTCGCCGCCTATGTCCTGTCCGGAGCATCTCAGACACAGATCCGTTCCTGGGTCTATGAGCTGTTTAATCTGAATGGCGCACAGAGCGCATTCCTCAGCACGGTCATGGACCGGCTGACCAGTGAAGACAGCGCCATCGGCCGCGCTCTTGGTTCCGTAATGGAAAAGGTCATGGAACAGATCGCCACCAACATTCAGAACAACATCTCTCAGGTCATGACCCAGATCGGTGAGAGCATGGGCAACGCCTTCAGCTTTGACGGCAATTCCTTTGCCAGCGCCTTCCAGATGAACATGAGCGAACAAGATCTTCAGGATCTGATGCGTTCCATGTTCACTACGGAGACCAGCTCCTATGAGACGAACCTTCAGAAGATGGGCTATGCGGATCTGGACAACCCCAATGCCATCATAATCTATCCCAAGGATTTCGAGAGCAAGGAGGCCATCGTGGACCTGCTCAGCGACTACAACAAGCGGATGCAGGATTCCGGCGACGATTCCAAGACCATCAACTATACGGATATCGTGGGTGCACTGATGAGTTCCGTAACAACGATCATCAACATCATCAGCTATGTCCTCATCGCCTTCGTATCCATCTCGCTGGTAGTCTCCTCCATCATGATCGGAGTTATCACCTTCATCAGCGTTCTGGAGAGAAGAAAAGAGATCGGCATCCTGCGTGCCATCGGCGCTTCCAAGAAAAACATCAGCAGTGTCTTCAATGCAGAGACCTTCTTCATAGGACTGCTCGCCGGTCTTTTGGGTGTCATCATCACAAGGCTCCTGCTGATCCCCGGCAACGCCATCATCCACCATCTGACAAACAGTGTGGATATCAATGCCTTCCTTCCGCTGGCCGCTGCCGTCATTCTCGTGATCCTCAGCGTGATCCTCACCATGATCGGCGGACTGATCCCGTCCAAGAAGGCTGCCCGAAGCGATCCGGTGGAAGCACTTCGTACCGAATAATCCTATCAATACACAAACTTAAACGGAGCAGATCAATCGATCTGCTCCGTCATTTATTTTTTCTCTATATATCCTGCTACAGGATCCCTTGATCCAAACAGAAGCGGCCGGAATACTTATTGACTGATCCCTTGGATTCCACGATTCCCCGGCACATGGCCTCCACATCCTCGATGATCACTCCGAACAATCGGTTGATCCCCAGCGAGAACAGTCCCGGACACATGGGAACGGACGGCCCGGTGAGGATCACCTCTGCGTTCTTCGCCAGTTCTAGAAGCCGCGGCATGGTCTTGTTCATGGATGCACTTCCCGTGATGACGACGATATCGCTCCGGGGCAGAATGTATTCGCAGGCACTGTCCGGGTAATCCCCTTCCTGGGGCTCCCGCTCCAACACGTAATACTCTTTACAGCGGGAAAGAAGTTCCTCCTTGATCCCGCTGTGTCCCAGAAGATGTCCCACCATGGCAAGAGTCTTCCCATCCAGTTCGATCTCTTCCAGCACACCGCCGGTCTGCAGTTTCTGCCCGGACTCCTTCTCATGTCGGATCAGATCCTCCCGGTTATTGTAAAAGGCGTTGATCACAGCCATGCCTTCATTCGCTTCTTCCATATTCCAGGAAAGAACGGATTCGGCAGCCTGCTGCACCGGCATTCCTTCCACGATCTCCTGCAGGCGCGGACGGGTCTCCCCTTCCGTATGCATCGCCACACCGGCGTTGCCGTTACTGAGAACCGCGGCAGTCCAGGAGATTCCGTGTACGAGCTTCTTTACCGTCAGATCCGAATCCTTCATCCCGGAGAGCAAAACATCATAATACAATTGATTTCCCATTATCCCTCGCCTCTGATTTCTCATTTATGATAGCACAGTTTGTAAAAAAACACATCTCAGAATGGGACAATGAGGATTGCGAATTCCCCACATTTCTGCCAATCTTGATACTAGCGCAATTTAAAACAGGAGCATTGACCCATCCTATGGTAACAAAAAAACTCGTCCGATCTGGACGAGTTTTTTTGTTGTGTAAGATCTTAGGCGAAAATCGGTGCCAGGGCTTCCGCCAGAGCATCCTTCTCCGCCTGTGCCTCATCGAGGTCTGCGCCTTTCGTCGTATAATAGGCTTTGATCTTCGGCTCCGTGCCGGACGGACGGACCACGACGGTCTCGCCGTTTTCCAGCGTGTAGATGAGGACATTAGACTTGGGAAGTCCGGTCTCTTCCGGTTTCAGATAGTCTGTGACCTTGGCAACTTTTCGACCGGCAAATTCCACCGGCGGCTCTTCGCGGAGCTGCTTCATCATGCCTGCCATCTTGTCCATACCGGAAAGTCCCGGGAATTCGAAGCTGTCTACCTTGTTCAGGTATCGGCCGTACTGTGTGTAGAGTTCTTCCAGATGTTCCTTGATGGAAGATCCGATGCTGCGATAGTAGGCTGCCATCTCGCAGATGAGCATGGAAGCGACCACCGCGTCCTTGTCACGTACGTAAGGTCCGGCCAGATATCCGTAGCTCTCTTCGAACCCGAAGATGAAACGGTCCACTTCACCGTCTGCTTCCAGATTGGCGATCTGATCACCGATCCACTTGAATCCGGTGAGCGTCTCACGCATCTCCACTCCATAGTGCTCGCATACCAGATTGGCAAGAGGTGTGGACACGATGGATTTGCAAGCAACGGGTTTTTCCGGCATGGTCCCCTGTTCGATGCGTCCGGCACAGATGTAGTCCAGAAGCAGAACGCCCATTTCATTTCCGCTGACGAGCTCATAGGTCCCGTCCGGACACTTCATGGCGATACCCACGCGATCCGCATCCGGATCCGTTGCCAGCATAAGATCCGCTCCCACTTCCTTGGCAAGTTCCAGACCTTTCTCCAGTGCGGCAAAGATCTCCGGGTTGGGATAGGAACAGGTGGTGAAATAACCATTGGGATATTCCTGTTCGGGCACGATGGTGATATCCGTAATGCCGATATCCTTCAGAACCTGCGTTACAGGGACAAGGCCCGTTCCGTTCAGCGGTGAGTACACCAATTTCAGACCTGCGGTTCTGGCAAGTCCCGGACGTACCTGACGGGCTTCGATAGCTTCATAGAAGGCGGCTTTGCAGTCATCACCGACAAACTGGATCAGTCCCTTTTCCACGCCTTCGGCAAAGGACATGATCTTTGCACCGGTAAGGACATCCGTTTTCTGAATAACATCATATACCACCGCGGCGGCATCGTCTGTCATCTGGCATCCGTCCGGTCCATAGGCCTTGTAGCCGTTGTACTGAGCCGGGTTATGAGAGGCAGTGACCATGATACCGGCGTTGCACTGATAGTAGCGGGTGGCAAAGCTCAGCGCCGGTACCGGCATCAGTGCATCATAAATACGGACTTTGATCCCGTTGGCGGCCAGAACACCGGCTGCGTTCTTGGCAAAATCCCAGCCTTTTAGACGGCTGTCATAGGAGATCGCGACGGTCTGGGTGCCTCCCTGGGTCTTGACCCAGTCTGCGATTCCCTGTGTTGCCTGACGCACGACCCATATATTCATACGGTTGGTGCCTGCGCCAAGAGTGCCGCGCAGGCCGGCGGTACCGAATTTCAGAGAGACGGCAAAACGGTCCTCAATGGCACCTTCGTCTCCTTCAATGCTCTGAAGTTCCGCCTTCAGATCAAAATCTTCCAGTTCCGCTTCCATCCAACGTTTGTATTCCTGCATATACATAGTTTCGCTGTTCCCTTCTTTAGATTTCGGTGATGATTGCGCCTAATTATTCTTGTTTCCAGTGTAATGGGTGAAAAATAATACGTCAAGGAAAAACGAGACCTCTGCTCCTATTTTTGTGCCATGGAATCCCGTCTTCAAATGTGATATTATTTGACTAAACATTCCGACAAACAGAAAGGGGCATATGGATCGTGGCGAAATTCTTTTCTGACAAAAAATACAAAGGATGGACTCTGCAGACAGAATCCAACACCTTTTCCGATTTTACATTTCAGACCTTAAAAAACCAGCTTCCCTCCGTAGAGGCCGGAGGTTTTCCTTCCTTCCGCATCACGCCTCCGGAACCGGTCGGTCCGTGCAATTATCTGGACGTACGGAAAGGGCAATCGACGGGCTCCTATTTTCTGCGGTTCAACATCATGTTTTATGACGGAACCAGGAAAAAGTATCACAGCGAATCGGTGAACGAGGAAGATCTGGAAAAAATGCTCCGCGCCTTCATGGACCGCAGTGTCCTGCCCTACGTCAACCGCTGGACCGCAGAGACCGCGGAAAACTGAAGGAGGCAGCTATGACACAACTGGAAAAGCTGTCCCGCGGACAGGAATTTCTGTGGATCAATCCAAGTCTCGGAGCAGAGCATACTGCCTCTCTGACCCAGGCCGATATCGATGATGCCGATGCCCGGCTCCGGCGGTTTGCACCGCTGATCGAAACATGTTTTCCGGAGACTGCGGCTTCTCACGGAATTATCGAATCCCCTCTGCGCGGGATTCCGGATATGATGCATCACTGTTTCCCGGATGTACCTGGAAATCTGTATCTGAAAATGGACTCCGATCTTCCCATCGCCGGATCCGTGAAAGCCCGCGGAGGCATCTACGAAGTACTGGTCCATACCGAAGAACTTGCACTGGAGCACGGACTTCTCTCCGGCATCGATGATGATTACAGGAAACTCTGTACGCCGGAGGCAAGATCATTTTTCTCGGGTTACTCCATGCAGGTAGGTTCCACGGGCAACCTCGGCATGAGCATCGGAATTATGAGCGCCGCCATCGGCTACAAGGCCATCGTACATATGTCATCGGATGCCAAGCAGTGGAAAAAGGACAAACTCCGCCAGAACGGTGTCACCGTGATCGAGTATGACGGGGACTACGGAGAAGCGGTGATCCACGGCCGGCAGCGTTCCGATTCCGATCCTACCAGCTACTTTGTAGACGACGAAAACTCCAAGGAGCTGTTTCTGGGGTATGCCGTTTCGGCAAACCGGCTCCCCTCTCAGCTGGAGCAGGCCGGGATCCCGGTGGATGAAGGTCATCCTCTTTTCGTCTATATTCCCTGCGGCGTCGGCGGAGCTCCCGGCGGGATCACCTTCGGTCTGAAAGAACGCTATGGGAAACATGTCCACTGTTTCTTTGCGGAGCCGACTCAGGCACCCTGCATGCTGGCAGGTCTCCTTACCGGACGTCATCAGGAAACCTGTGTTCAGGATCTGGGGCTTTCCGGAAAGACTCATGCGGATGGACTGGCCGTCGGCCGCCCCTCCGGCTTCGTGGGAAAGATCATGGAATCCCTTCTCAGCGGAGAGTATACTGTCGAAGACCGCCGGCTGTATGATTACATGCGCGCTCTGTATTCATCCGAGCATGTGTTTATCGAACCCAGTTCCTGTGCCGCCTTCCACGGTCTGTCATTCTGGAGTGATCCCGCCATGCAGAAGTATCTGGAGAGTGCCGGGATCTCCCATCCGGAGAATATCACCCACATCATGTGGGCCACCGGCGGAAGCATGGTGCCGGAAAAGATGCGGATCGAATTCATGGACACGTATCTCTGAAACAAACCTGAAAATGGCTGATGCGATTTGAATGCATCAGCCATTTTTATTGTTGGTATTGTGATTAATTGAATCAGATCTCTACGATCCAACCTTCCGGAGCTTCGATCCGGCCCATCTGGATACCGGTGAGGGTATCGTACAGTTTCTGGATGACCGGGCCCATCTTCTCCATTCCGCTCTCAAAACGGATCTCCTTGCCATGATCGTTGATCAGGCCCACCGGAGAGATGACAGCTGCAGTTCCGCACAGGCCGCACTCCTTGAAGTTCGGAACTTCAGCCAGAGTGACTTCTCTCTCATCCACCTTAAGGCCGAGGTAATTCTCTGCCACGTAGACGATGGAACGACGGGTAACGGAGGGCAGGATGCTGTCAGACTTCGGAACCACCAGATTGCCGTCGCCGTCCACGAAGATCATGTTGGCGCCGCCGGTCTCTTCGATCTTGGTACGGGTAGGAGGATCCAAATAAACGTTCTCAGCGTATCCTTCCTCATGAGCGAGCTCGATCGCGTACAGACTCATTGCATAGTTCAGACCTGCTTTGATGTGACCGGTTCCGCGAGGTGCGGCACGGTCATAATCACTGACTTTCAGTTTCACCGGTTTGGCACCGCCTTTAAAGTACGGTCCTACCGGAGTGCAGAAGATACGGAACTGATAGACATCCGACGGCTTTACACCGATGACCGGTCCGATTCCGTACATCTCAGGGCGCAGATACAGGGTTGCACCGCTTCCGTAGGGAGGCACCCATGCTTCGTTTGCCTTGACAACCGCCTTCACGGCTTCCACGAACTTGTCTTTCGGGAATGGGGGCATGGCCAGGCGAAGAGCTGTGTTGTACATTCTCTCTGCGTTCATATCCGGGCGGAAGCATACGGTACGTCCGTCTTCCGTCGTATAAGCCTTCAGTCCTTCAAAGCATTCCTGTGCATAGTGCAGGACACCGGCACACTCATTGATTACAAGATTTTCGTCATCACTGAGTTCTCCTTCGTTCCAAGCACCGTCACGGTATTCTGCGATGAAACGCTTGTCGGTCTTGGTATACTCGAAGCCTAAGCTTCCCCAATCGATATCTTTTTTCACGTTGCTACCTCCTGCGCCGTTTACGGCAAATTTGACAAGCAAAAACTTGTTGTTTGTATTAATGCTCCTATTATAGCCATTTTGATTGTGAATTAAAAGGGGCTGTCGGTATTTTAACCAAATTGCTGCAACATGGCTCCATTGTGCATCGGATTCAGCGCAGGATCTTTTCCTTTCCCTGCAGTTGCCATTTTGCCGGATTCGTTTTAGAATAAGTCCATTGCTTGACACGGAGGGACAAAGCTGTGGATATTGAAAAAATCGTTTCGGAACTGATGGAGGAACTGAACCTCAAAGCCGCTCATAATGATGACGAGATGTACGACATCATGAAGGACGCCATCGGCGAGGACCGCACCATGATGTATCTTCGCAAAATGGATGGTCTGATCGGAGACAAGCGTTTTTATGACGCAAAATACGAAGAACCCCGCGCCGGTTATGCCTATTCCGGCATTTACGACGGAGAGTTCTATCCGGTACTGGCTTCCTGGCTGAAAAAGAATGAAACGAAATTCGGCGGTGAAGTGCTGGACGTCGGCTGCGACTGCGGCATCATCACATGTCTCATGGCCCGCATGTTCCCCTCCTCTCACTTCACGGCAGTGGACCGCTCCCGCAATGCCATTGCCGCCGCAGAAAAGCTGGCGGAACGTCTGAATGTCACCAACGTGGATTTTCTTCGCAAAGATGTGCGTGATCTGAAAAAGGACCAGTTATTCGACACGGTGTGTTCCTTCCGCACCGCACAGGAAAACCGGAAGGACTACCTGTTCAACATTTTCGCACCTCTGCCGGAACTGTTCCAAAGCTATCAGCGGATTTCCGCACCCTATGCAGAAAAGCTGGTTGCTCATGTAAGGCCCAACGGGTATCTTCTCAGTGTGGAACGGATGAACGTGGATCCCATGTTTTATAACTGGCTGAGGAACCTCAATGACAACGGCTGCGTCATGATCAATTCCAGCTATGAGGAGCTGACATGCAACGAACTGGATACGCAGTCCCGTTTTCTGGCTTTTGCCAGCACCAAAGCAAATCCCATGGATGAGCCCACTCTGATGAAGTACTGGCTCCGTGCACTGGATATACGTACCAACGGCGTCAGCGAATACGACGGCTATCAGGCCGATCTGATGCTGGACAGTTCCAAAGGTGATCTGATCGAAGGTTATTATATCTACGATCCGAAATCCAAGGAGAATATCCCCGTGGCAAAATGCGCCGTATATGACTGCCGTTCCTGGACCGGTGTACTGCTGTTCTATCACGCGGACATGCGCATGAGAAATCTCAAGATCGGCAGCACAGATGAAAAGGATCTCGTCATGGAAGCGCTGAAGGATCTGGTAAAACAGTACAAGTCGGAAGGCTATACCGCCCGTCCGTTCAATGTTTCGGAGGACGGATCAGAAAAAATGTTCTGATGAAAACCGAAAAACCCCTGACCGTTTTTGATGGTCAGGGTTTTGTATATGTCAGACTGTCAGGATTTTCTGCGTTCCTCGCAGAGGGTGCGGAGTTTGCTGCGTCCCGCCTCAAAACCTCGGGCTGCGGACATGCCGTACCAGTAGGCTGCCATGTAGGGATCTTCGATGGCGAAGTTCTCGTACTGTCCCAGCACATACATGGAGGTGCGGTCACCGTGTGCAGCAGCTTCTTTGTAAAGACTGATGGCCTGTCCTTCGTTCTTTTCAACGCCATTGCCCATCATAAGAAGGTCTGCGTAGCACCGCATCGCCTGAGGATCCTTGCTCTGGATCCCCTCATCGTAATACTTAATGGCGGAAGAATAGTCGTGGACGTTTTCATAGACCTGTCCCAGCATGAGGCTTGCCATGGGATCTCCCAGCATCGAAAGGCGAATCAGATCCTGCATGATGTCCGGGTCATCGTTTCCGCAGGTCAGCTCAAGTGCACTGGATGCTGCCCGCTGCTGTACGACGTCAAATCCATCCACACCTTCCAGTGTGTCTTCCGGCTTGCCGTCAAAGAACCATTTCTTCGCCATCTGTTCCAGACTGTATCCCGCATCGGGGCGGTCAAAGAATGAAGCCAGCATATACCAGTAGGTCGCCGGGAGCACATGCCCCATACGATTATAGATGTGGCCGAGTTCATTTCTGGCATCGGCACATCCAAGCTCGGCGGCTTTTCTGCAATAGGAGATCCACTTCTGATCCTGTTCATTGTCCGGATCCGGTGTGGTATTATGCTCGGTCAGAATGGCAAGGCCCCAGTATCCCTCGGCATTATCGGCATTGGCCGCAATGGTGAAGTGGCGTGTCGCCTTCTTTGCATTGGTATCTTTATAATACTGGCCCAGCGCCACAGCCGCTTCTGCAAATCCGCTGTTCTCCATCAGTTCCAGCTGGAAAACAGCCTGCTTCGCGGTGTCCTCATCCTGCAGATCCATAATGAATTTGCCGAATTTCTCCTCCTGTGTGACGGGCTCTTTATTGAAATCCATAGTCGTTCCACCCTCTCAAACCTTTGGTTGCTTCCCTATCATAACGCAAAGAAGAACAGATATCCATCTAAATTTTCTCAGCGATCCGGTGCAACAGTTCCGAATCTTTCTCAATTGAGATATCTTTGCTGATGTTAGCTTTCACAAAACAAAAAAACTGCGCACTTTTTCGACAAATCCCATCATCTGTATAGTATCGCTGCATTCCATTTTTCCGCTCCGGATGTTATTATTTTCACAGATACTCGCACGAGCATATTTTTTTGCGGTATAAACATACTGACATAGTAGGTAAATGTAACTAAGGAGAGGTGTTTCGGATGACGCAGAACCCACAATACCGGAATCTGCGTGATCTTGTCTTTCACGCAGCCGAAAACTTTCCCTCTACAGAGTTTTTTATTACTGATGACCCCGGTTTTCCCCATATTACCGGGTCAGAACTTAAGACCTTATGCGGCAAGTTCGGCACATGGGTGGAACAGCAGCACCGTTTTGGCTGTCACATTGCTCTGCTGGGTCCCAACGGCGCTTCCTGGCTTACCGCGTTCTTCTCCGTCCTCTCCTCCGGCTGTGTTGCGGTGCCGCTTCATCTCGGTTCCACGGAAGAAGATCTGGATTATTACTGCGACAAGGCGGATGTGGATATCCTACTGTTTGATGACAGCTGCCGCAGTCAGGCAGAGATGATCCAGGAGCATAATCCTGAGATATACATTTATGAGATTCATGTGCTCCTGGAGCAGATCCGGGAACTGGACCGGGAGATTTTTCCGGAGCTGCTTCCGGATTCTCCCGCGGCATTCTACTTCACTTCCGGTACTACGGCGCTTAGCCGCTGTGTGATTCTGACGCACCGGAACATGGCCAGCCACACCAATGCGGCAATGACCGTTCTTCCCCTTTCCCCGGAAGATACCGGCCTGTCCATTCTCCCTGTCAGCCATACATTTGAACTGATGACCAATATCGTCGGTGCACTTCACTGCGGCGGCACTCTTTATATCAACAACAGCCTCCGGCATCTGAAGAAGAATCTCCAGAAGTATCAGCCGACCATCATCGTCTGCGTCCCTCTGGTCCTTCAGATGATGCAGAAGGAGATCCTGAATACTGCAAAGAAAGAAGGAAAACTGGAAATCCTTCAAAAAGGGCTCCATGTATCCGGATTCCTGCAGCATCTCGGTATCGATATCAGCCACTCGCTGTTCAAGGATATCTATGACGTCGTCGGCGGAAAGCTACGTTACTTTATGTGCGGCGGCGCCTCTCTGGACAAGGAACTGATCCTGTTTTACAAAAACATCGGGATCGAGGTGATTCAGGGCTATGGGATCACCGAATGTACACCCATCGTCTCCGCCAACCTGCCCGACGCCAATGTAATCGGATCCATCGGCCGTCCTCTCCCCTGCTGCGAGGTCCGGATCATCAACGGTGAGATCTGTGTCCGCGGTGACAGCGTTTCCCCTGGTTATTACAAAGATGGTCTCCTGAATCTACAGGCTTTTAAGAACGGCTGGTTTCATACCGGAGATCTGGGATGGATCGATCAAAAAGGATTCCTTCATTATCGTGGACGTCAGAAGAACCTGATCGTCCTTGCCAACGGCGAGAACGTTTCTGCGGAAGCATTGGAGGAAAAACTGACCCGTATCAGCGGGGTAGAAGAAGCAGTCGTCTCGGAAAAGAGTGGCAAGATCACAGCGGAACTGTTCACGGATCCGGCGATCCTGCCGGACCGGAATGCCTGCTGGAAGGCAGTCTCCCATCTGAATCGACGACTGCCGGTTCATCAGCAGATTGGAGACATCATTCTTCGCGATCATGAATTTGAAAAGACTGTGACGCAGAAGATCAAGCGCCGCAAAGTCTCTTGAGATTATAGGGAGGTATTTCAATGAGGGAGAAAGTACTCGCACTGCTTGCGGAATCCGCAGGCGTGACTGCGGATGAACTGAATGACGACACCAGACTGGTGGCGGATCTGGGTCTTACCAGCTTCGATCTTTCAGATATCGTTGTGGCAGCGGAAGATGAGTTCGGTATTGCGATTCCGGACAGCAGATTCCCGGAAATCCAGACCGTTGCTGACGTTCTTCGTGTCATCGAGGAGGTGCAGGATGGAGATTCATGATCTTCCAGTTCTGGCTGACATTTCAGATCCGGACTCTCTGGACTTTGTCTTTGACGCCCATGTCCGGGACCGGGATGTACTTATCACCCGCTACCGCGGGACAATCATCCGTCCACTGAAAGAAGGGCGATATCAACTGATCGGCTGGCAGAAGAGCATTTACCATTTTGGCGGACTGAACCGGGAAGTCCCCATCGGTGCCGTTATCACCGCCGACGGCGAAGGAATCATTCGGGATTTTCGTTTTGACGGCCGTTGCGAGGGCAGCCAGGGAAAAAACTGTGACTTTTCCATCCTTCACGAACGGATCTCTGAGAAACTGATTGGAAAAACCATCTCCGATATCGAGCGCATTTACATCACTGCCGGCGACGTACAGTGTCTTCATGTGTTTGAGATCCTTTGCTCCATCGCATCCTTTTACGGGCTTTTGAAAAACCGCGGTCTTGAGGAAGGCCAGGAGCAGGAACTTGCCACCATCATCCCCACGGAGAGCGGGCTGATCTGCCGTGACCGGCATGAATTGCTGGGTGGTTTCAATGAAACGGAGATGCTTCTGACACATTGCGAGCCTCACAGGCTCAATGAGAGAAATCTCTGCAGCTATGTCAACTGTGATGTTCATGTACGTCGTCATAATGAGGGCAATGTTACGGAGTCACTCTATGCGGAAAACTTTGAAGGAGTATATGCACAGTTAAACCGTCTCTTTTCCAAGTGTCTCCGTCAGGAAAAGCGTTACTTCGGTCTTTCCGGAAAGGTCCGCTACTCCATGTATCCCTCTCTGGCAGGACTGTTTCTTCTGACCTTCAGTCATGAAGGGATGGAAGGCAGTGTAGATCGTGCGCTGAAGATCGAAAAGATCCTCCATTTTATTCAGGCCGGCGAAGGAAGGACCCCCTGCCTTGGTTTTGACGGGGACCTTGGAATCGCGAAAAAGATACTGTTCGCGGGAAACAATTGAAGAATTGACAACTTTGATGCGGTTTGTTATCGTTACTATCACATTTTAGTTTATGAGGAGATAACAGCATCATGATCATCGTTCCTCCGTTCAGCTGGTTCAAAGAAGGCAACGGTTATACCGGTTCCTCCGGAACGGATCCGGAGAAAGGCGCCCTTTGTGTAAAAACATTCCATTTCCGTCTGGAAGTCGTTTCCGACGAAGAGGGGCAGCATTTTCTGGAAGCAACGGATTATGTGGAAAATCCCTGGCCGGACGGGCGGGATCCTGAAAGCAGCCATTCCTTCCGCTCCTCTTTTGATCCTGAAGGGCTGGAAGAAATCAAAAAGTGGCTTGCATCGGAAGAATCCGCCGCTCTGAATCAAAGCGCATAAGGAGGCAGCCCGCAATGGATGAGAATAACACAGTCGATACTGAAGCGCTGAAAGAGCGCATCAAGGAAATCGTTGAAAAAGGAAACGTATCAAGAATTCAGATACGGAAAAACGAGACCGTCATCATGAACATTCCGGTCAATGCCGGTATTCTTGGCGGAGTCCTTGGTGTCATGGCCGCTCCCTGGGCCATGATCGCCGGAACGGTGGCCACACTGGGACTGAACTGTTCGGTGGAATTCATCCGCGAAGACGGTTCCGTTTTCTGCCTTACCGATACGGAAATCGGTCAGAAAGCGGTCTCTGCCGGCACCTTCGTGATGGACAATCTCAAAAACGCCGTGAGTGGTGCGGTTTCCAGCATCACGGAAAACCGCGACCCCAATGTGTATGAGACAAAGGAATATGATGTGGAAGACGAATGATCCTCCGCAGGCAACAGCAGCAGGCATATCGAAAATGCCTGCTGCTGTTTATTTTCGCCGCACAATTATGGTAGTGAAATAACCCGCTGTTTCCGAAATATCATCCGCACGGAAGAATACTCTCTGATTCTCCAGTCCGCAGTTTTCCGCGCCTGTAACCGACACGTTCTGCTCTTTTTCCAGCCGGAGCAGCTGTTCTTTCAGCTGTCCGATCTTCCTGCCCGGTTTCATGAAGACTGTTGTTCCCTCTCCGATGGCAAGTGTATCGGGCACTTCCGGGTATACTGTCAGTATCTCGCTTCCGGTAACCAGCGGAACATCCGCTGCCGCCGCCACGGCACATAAGGAGGAGATCCCGCTGACCGTTTTCACCGGATATCCTTTCTGCTGCATTGTTGGTGCGATGCGGTAGAACGTGGAGTAGATCGTCGGATCTCCCAAGGTAAGAAAGACCACATCCTTCCCCTGATCCAGCACGTTGCTCAGTTTTTCCTCATTACCGAGCATCGCCTGATCCACTACGTTCTGATCTCTCGTCATGGGAAAGTTCAGTCCCATTATGGTTTTCTCCGAAATCTCTGGCACTGCCTTTTTTGCGATCTGAAAGGCCGTACTGCTTTCAGGCTCCTTTGCCGGTGCTGCCAGGATCTTCACCTGCTGCAGGATGCGGACTGCCTTGATCGTCATCAGTTCCGGGTCTCCGGGGCCTACCCCCAGACCGATCAGTGTGCCAGTATTCTTGTTCATAGATCACCACATCCCACATCTATATTTTTTCGTTCATTGGTATGATATACTGATTCCATCTTTCAGAAAAGAGTATTATTTCATGGATATCCGGAACATTTATCATAGATCCGTTCCCGACTGGCTTCTTCCGTTTCTGGAAGTCCCGGAGATGCAGCGCCTGAAAGACATCGGCATGAACTGTGGATGTGAGTACACCGGTTTTCCGCCCTTCCGGCAGCAGCATTCATATTCACGGTGGGATCACAGCGTCGGAACTGCTCTCATCGTATGGCATTACACGGAAGAACCGCAGCAGACCCTCTCCGCTCTCTTTCATGACATCTCCACACCGACCTTTGCCCACGCAGTGGATTTTCTCAGAGGAGACCACCGGACACAGGAAGCCACGGAATCCGGCACACTGGAAATGATCCGCGGCTCTTCCGCGATCCGGAACCTCCTGGATCCGATGGGCCTTCGCGCGGAAGATGTGGGGGATTACCATCGCTTCCCCATTGCGGACAATGCCTCTCCCCGGCTATGCGCCGATCGTCTGGAATACACCTGCGGAAACATCATTCAGTACGGTTTCGCCGCTGTGGATGAGGTCCGCTCCATCGTGGAGGATCTCACGGTTGGAAAGAACGAAGATGGGAAGGACGAGCTGATGTTCTGCTCCGCAGGCGCCGCTGTTTCCTTTGCTCGCCTTGCGCTTGAGTGCTCCCATGTTTACGTATCCGACGGGGACCGATGCGCCATGCAGTCACTGGCCGATCTGCTGCGGGACGCGCTGCAGGATCATCTGCTTGCCCCGCAGGATCTTTATACCACGGAATCCCGGCTCATCTCTGTCCTTACCTCTTCCGATCACTATCGGAAACGGTGGGAGCAGTTCTGTTCGCTCTCCACCGTACTGTGCACAGATCAGCCGGATGATACCCGGGACTGGAAGGTCGTTCCTTCCAAGAAGCGGTATATCGATCCCTATGTTCAGAACGCCGGGCGTGTCACTTCCCTGAACAGCGAGGTCGCTTCCCTGATCCATCAGTTTCTGGACCGGTCTCTGGATTACTGGATCCGCAGTCTCTGATTTTCGTGGAAATTCTCCCCAGAAGTGCTATAATGACAAAAAATGATTTGGAAGATTTTTTATGGACAGACCCTTTGAAAACTACATCGGCGTTTTCGATTCCGGAGTGGGAGGGATCAGCGTTCTGAAAGAGTGCGTTACCCTTCTCCCTCATGAGGATTTTCTGTTTTACGGAGACTCCGCCCACAATCCCTACGGGGACAAGACGCCGGAGGAAGTGCTCTCTCTTTCCATGGCTGCCATGGAGGAGATGATCCGAGGCGGCGTCAAGGCGTTGGTGATTGCCTGCAACACCGCAACCAGCATAGCCGGAAAAGAACTGCGTGCCAGATATGAAACGGAAAGATTTCCCGTGATCGGGATCGAACCTGCGGTAAAACCCGCCGCTCTGGATGACTCCGGATCCCGGATTCTGGTGATGGCCACCGCCAACACCCTGTCACAGGACAAGTACTATCATTTGATCGAGCACTGGGGTGCGGATCAGACGATCATTCCCCTCCCCTGCGTCGGACTGGCACAGCGTATCGAGCAGGGCGATCTGGACGGAGAGGATCTCATGGAACTTCTGGGCCGTCTGCTCTCTCCCTATGTAGGCAAAGTGGACAGCATTGTTCTGGGATGCACCCATTATCCCTTTATCAAAAAGCAGATCCGGCAGATCATGGGACCGGACATCCCTCTCTTTGACGGTGGTGCCGGAACCGCCAGGGAACTGAAACGTCGTCTGGGAGTCGGAAATCTGTTATCTGATTCCGAAAAGAACGGCCGTATCGTTTTCCGTTCCAGTGTGGATACGGAAGAGGAACTCCATCTGTATCAATGGATGTTTGAACAGCCTATTGAAGCATGAAAAAACTGAGCGTATCGGTAATGATACGCTCAGTTCTGTTTTATGCTGTATTAGGCCTGGATAAATTTCTTGGAAAACTTCTCTTTTACGTCAAATCCTTTGGTCTGTTTATCCTGCCATTTCTGCAGGTTGTCCTGAACCAGTGCGGTCTCTGCAAGATACTTGCTGTAGAGATCGCCCTGTCCTACGTAGTAGATCAGGTGATATCCGGCATAGCTGCTGCTTTCACCCTTGACGATTCCGGTATCACCGGGCTTACGGGAGGCATCGAAGCACCATGCATCAAACTCCGGCACCATTTCTCCCTTGTAAACGGAGTCATACAGACCTCCGGTGGATGCGGAACCGCTGTCTTCCGAGTACTTCTGTGCCAAAGCTGCAAAGCTGTCCTCAGTCTTTTCGCCGTTCTGCCATTCCTGATAGATTCCATCCAGGGTTGCCTTGGCCGTTGCCAGTGCTTCCTCGGTATATTCGCCATTCTCATCGGCCTGTGCCTGAATGAGGATGTGACGGACGGATGCCATATGATAATTGTTGGCATCTCTGGAGCCGTATACGACCACATAGTAGCCGGTTCCTTCGGATTCTACCACTGTTTTATCGCCTGCTGCACGGGAGGCATCCTTCATCCAGTCGGCATAGTCGGCGGGAAGATTGGAGCCCTGTACCGCATTCTGAGTGACTGCTTCCAGTGTGGTATCACCCATCTCAGCCTGGACCGCTGCAGTGAGGTTTCCGGTGCCGGTCACGGCAGCCGCGATGGCATCGGCATGTTTCTTTGCCACTGCCATGGTCTCATCCGTTACCGCAGTCTCTGCCTCTGCTGCTTCCTCCTCCACGGAGCTTCCGTCTTCTGCAGACGCAGTGGGTTCCTGTTCGGCATTGACAAGATAGTAGGCGTAAGAATAATTGTCATAGTCATCCTTATGCTCGTTATAATACTTGGTCAGTTCTTCATCGGAGTATTCAAAAGAATCCTGAACTTCCTCGATCACCTTTGATGCCAGAGAGACCTTTTCCATCTCCTGACGAATGATCTTGGAATTACAACCCTTTCCGTAGACGGATTCCAGATACTTATCTACGGAAGAAAAGCCCTGACTGTTAGCTTCAGTCTCAAAGGATGTCATCTGGTCGTCAATGAGTTTCAGACTGTCTTCATCCAGTTCGATATCGTTTTCCTTGGCATACTTGGTATATGCGGTGACCTGCTTGACATAGTCTACTGCCTGCTGCATGAAATAATCATACCAGCTGCCGCCGTCTTCCGACATGGTGCATTCCTGATCTTTCAGAGATTTGGAAGAATCCAGTCCGAACATGGATGCATAGGAACCGTACTGATTCATGAAGTTCAGATACTGAGTCCGATAGTAGAAATCCATTTGTGCGGCACTGTAACCGGTGCTGCCGACTTTCACTGCCGGAGTCTTCGTATAGAAGAAGTTGGAGTTTGCCAGTAAGATTGCCGCGATGAGAAGGGCAACGATGATGCCTCCGATAGTCCATTTGCGGTTTTCTTTCTTTTTCTTTGCAGCTTCTTCCTGCATTGCAATGGTCTTTTTGTCAGTGCCGTTGGCGATGGCTTCCTGACGTTTCTTTCGATCTGTTGATGCGCTCATTCCATCATTCCTTTATTACGTTCTGTTATAAAGTACCGATCACGACTTGCCGTCGTTCTCGTCTGCTTTCATAGTGAGATATGCGTTGATAAATCCGTCAAGGTCTCCGTCCATCACATTGTCGATATTTCCGTCTTCAAAATTGGTACGGTGATCCTTCACCAGCTGATACGGCATGAAGACGTAGGACCGGATCTGGCTTCCCCATTCGATCTTCATCTGTACGCCCTTGATGTCGCTGATCTTCTCCAGGTGTTCCCTCTCCTTGATCTCCGCAAGACGTGCACGGAGCATGTTCTTACAGTTCTCCAGGTTCTGGAAATGGCTTCGTTCCACCTGTGATGCAACGACGATACCGGTGGGAATATGGGTCAGACGCACGGCGGAAGATGTCTTGTTGACCTTCTGTCCGCCTGCACCGGAGGAACGGTATACGTCCATCTTGATGTCTTCATCCCGCAGCTCGATCTCGCTGTCCTCGGTGATCTCCGGCATGACTTCCACTGCAGCAAACGAGGTGTGTCGCCGGCCGGCAGCATCAAAGGGCGAGACGCGAACGAGACGGTGGATCCCGTTTTCGCTTTTCAGATAACCGTAGGCGTTTTCTCCTTCGATCATGATAGTGGCACTTTTGATGCCGGCTTCATCACCGTCCAGATAATCCAGTACCTTCAGACCGAACCCGTGCCGTTCTGCCCACATGTTGTACATGCGGTAAAGCATCTGTGTCCAGTCCTGTGCCTCGGTTCCGCCGGCTCCGGCGTGGAACGTCAGGATGGCATTGTTGCTGTCATACTCACCGGTGAGGAGCGTTCCGAGACGCATACTCTCCAGTTCCTTTTCGAATGCCTCATACTGCTCTTCCAGTTCCGGAAGGAGGCTGTCGTCATTTTCCTCCACGGCGATCTCACACAGAGTGACCATGTCTTCCCAGGAGGATTGAAGCTTCTGAAACTTCTCTACTTTGCCCTTCAGCTGAGCCAGTCGTTTCTGCACTTTCTGGGAATTTTCCACGTCATTCCAGAACTCGGGACGGGAGCTTGCCATCTCCAGTTCCTCGATTTCCTGGGCTGCGGCATCCAGATTCAGTGCCTTTCCCACCAGGTCTACCGTGGGCTGGATGTTGTTCAGTTTTACCTTATATTCTTCGTACTGTATTGCTGCCATTTTTCAACAACTTCCTCAACATTTTTATCTTAAATCCACGTATTTCATAATAACTCGGACATTATATACAAAAAAAAACGAAATGTAAACAATGCCCTTTTTTTTTAGGGGTCCCTTTGTTATAATATTTGATATCAATATGGAGAAGTATGCATTGATGAACTTAACTCAGAAAGGAACAATTTATGATTTCACACGGCAATGAGATAAAAGTTTTTACCGGCAATTCCAATCCCGTTTTAGCCGAGGAGATCTGTGCTCATTTAAATAAAAGTCTGGGCAACTCCACCGTGACAGCCTTTGCCGACGGTGAATGCTCCATCTCTGTGCACGAACCCGTACGCGGATGTGATGTGTTTATCGTTCAGTCCACCTGCAAACCGGTCAATGACAGTCTGATGGAACTTCTGGTCATGACCGACGCCATGCGCCGCGCATCTGCTGGACGTATCACCGCAGTCGTACCCTATTTCGGATACGCACGTCAGGACCGCAAAGCAAAAAGCCGCGATCCTATTTCCGCAAAACTCGTCGCTAATCTGATCACTGCCGCTGGTGCCGATCGTGTGCTGACCATGGATCTCCATGCAGCACAGATCCAGGGATTCTTTGATATCCCAGTGGATAATCTCATGGGAGCTCCTGTATTTGCCAAGCACTATATCCGTGTTTTCGGAAAAGGCAATGAGGACGTTATGGTCGTCTCCCCCGATGTCGGCAGCACCGCCCGTGCCCGTGCCTTCTCCATGAAGCTCGGTGTCAACATGGCCATCGTAGACAAGCGCCGCGAGAAAGCCAATCATTCCGAAGTAATGAACATCATCGGCAACGTGGAAGGCAAGACCTGCATTCTGCTGGACGATATGGTGGATACCGCCGGTTCCCTCTGTGGAGCGGCAGAAGCTCTCGTCAACGTCGGCGGTGCCAAAGAGGTTTATGCCTGCGCAAGCCACGGCGTCCTCTCCGGACCTGCCATTGAGCGGCTGAGCAACAGTGTCATTAAAGAGCTTCTCCTCCTGGATACCATCCCGTATCCCACGGACAAGCCGAAATGCGATATCATCCGTTATATGTCCGTTGCACCGGTATTTGCCGATGCTATCGAGCGTATCTATGAGGAGATCTCCATTTCCAATCTGTTCGACTGATCCAAACGATGTTTTTTCGAAAGAATTCCAATTCCGGTTCGGACAGCTGGATCGTCGTATTTCTAGGCAACCCCGGCATGGAATACCGGGACACCCGCCACAACGTGGGATTCATGACTGCGGATATATGCGAAAACAAATTCGGTGTTCGCATCAACCGCATCAAGTATCGATCCCTGATGGGAAGCGGGACCGTCTCCGGTTCCAAAACCGTCTTCATGAAACCGCAGACCTATATGAACCTTTCAGGCGATGCGGTCATCCAGGCGGTACAGTTTTATAAAATCCCACCAGAACACGTACTTGTCATCTCTGATGACGTTTCTCTCCCCGTTGGCAAGCTGCGCATACGCCGCGGCGGTTCCGCGGGCGGTCACAACGGACTTAAGAGCATCATTCAGAATCTCGGTACCGACCAATTCCCGCGGATCAAGATCGGTGTTGGCATTCCGCCCGAACACTACGATATGAAAGACTGGGTGTTGGGAAAATTCCATGGCGAAGACGCGAAACTGATTTCGGACGCTGTCAGACGGGCAGCCGACGCTGTGGAATGTTACATCGAAGAAGGGCCTGACAAGGCTATGAACAAATATAATTGAGTGTATGGCGGTGGCATCAGCAGCCCCGCCATGCGCATTATTAAACAAGAAGGAGTGAGAGTTGCAAAATGAAAAAAACATGCATCGCCATGCTTTTGGCCGGCGGTCAGGGTTCCCGTCTCTATGCCCTGACTCAAAACATGGCAAAACCCAGCATGCCGTTTGGCGGTAAATACCGCATCATCGACTTCCCGCTTTCCAACTGTGCCAACTCCGGCATCGACACCGTCGGTGTCCTGACGCAGTACCGTCCCATGCAGCTGAATGCATACATCGGCAGCGGTCAGTCCTGGGATATGGACACCTCAGACGGTGGTGCCTATATTCTTCCGCCGTATCTCTCCGCTGGTGAACAAGGCTCCTGGTTCACTGGAACCGCCAATGCCATATACCAGAACATCGAGTTCATCGACAACTACAATCCGGAAAACGTGCTGATCCTTTCCGGTGACCACATCTACAAGATGGACTACTCCCTGATGCTGAAAGAGCACCTGAACCGCGATGCCGCTGCAACGATCGCCGTACTTCAGGTCTCCATGGAAGAAGCGACCCGCTTCGGCATCATGAACGTAGGGGACGACGGCTATGTCTGTGAATTTGAAGAGAAGCCTGCTCATCCCAAGAGTGACCTGGCTTCCATGGGCATCTACATCTTCAATTGGCCGAAGCTTCGCAAGTACCTCATCGAGGATGAAGCGGATCCCGAGTCCTCCAAGGACTTTGGCAAGAACATCATCCCCAAGATGCTGGCAAACGGCGAAAAGCTGTGGCCCTACCGTTTCAGCGGTTACTGGCGTGATGTCGGAACCATCACCAGCCTCTGGGATGCCAACATGGATATGCTTTCACCGAAACTGATCAACCTCTATGACGAGTCCTGGCCCATCATGTCCAACTGGCCGGCTTGCCCGCCGCATTTCATCGGCGAGGACGCAGAAGTGATTCACTCCATCGTCACGGAAGGCTGTGTCATCGAAGGCAAAGTGGAAAACTCCGTTCTCTCTCACTCCGATATCGTAAAGCCCGGTGCCAAGGTCATGTACAGTGTCCTGATGCCCGGTGCCGTCATTGAGGAAGGTGCCGTTGTGGAATACGCCATCATCGGTGAGAACACCGTCGTCCATGCCGGTGCCCACGTGGGTTCCGCTCCGGACGGTTCGGAAGAATGGGGCGTTGCCACCTGCGGTCCGAATATTGAAATCAAGGCCGGTGCGGTAGTACCCGCTGCCGGAATGATCTATACCGGAGAGGAGGTTTAATCATGTCTGATTTTCATGGAATTATCTTCGCATACGGCGCCGAGTCTGAACTAGGCGCTCTGGTAGGAAGACGCACCAGTTCTTCCCTTCCCTTCTGCGGACGTTACCGTTTGATCGATTTTGCATTATCCTCTCTTGCCAATGCCGGTGTCAACAATGTCGGCGTGATCATGCAGCAGGACTATCAGTCTCTGCTGGATCATCTGGGAAGTGGGAAAGACTGGGATATGAACCGCCGTCACGGCGGCCTTCGCATGCTTCCGCCTTTTGGTCTTCCCGAGTATCACACCGGAAACTATCTGGGCACTATTGAGGCATTGAACGCAGTCTCCACTTATATCAATGATATTCCTCAGAGCCATGTGATCCTGATGCACGGCAATGTCGCGGCCAATATCGATCTGGACGCTGCCATCCAGCAGCATCTGAGCACCGGATCTGATATCACTGCCGTCTGCACCCGTGTTGCTCCGTCTCCCTCCGGCCCCCACTTTGTGGCCGGTACCGACGGATTTGCCAAGGAACTGCTATTTGACCGTGCGTCCGGAGGCACAGGTGTGGCCTCTCTGGAAACTTATATCATTTCCAAGCACCTCCTTCTGGAGATGATGGAACAGTGCAAGAAGACAAACCGTCTCCATTTCCATCGGGATGCTATGATGAGTTATCTGGACGATGGCGGAAAGATCGGAATCTTCATGCATGAGGGCTATGCAAAAGCCATTACCACGGTAGAGGGTTACTATTCGGCCAACATGGATATGCTGGATGCCAAGAACCGTGCTTCCATGTTCCCGGCAGGCCGTCCGGTTCGCACCAAGAACGCCGAGGAAGTCAGCACCTACTATGGTGAGGACGCTTTTTCCTCCAATTCTCTGGTGGCAGACGGCTGCATCATCGAAGGCAGCATCCGCAACTGCATCCTCTTCTCCGCTGTCCATGTAGAGGAAGGTGCGGAACTGGAAGGCTGTATCATCATGAAAGATGGTGTCATCGGCAAGAATGTAAAGCTCAACGCCGTAATCACTGATAAAAATGTATCCATTTCGGATTCCACCACTCTCAGCGGCAGCCCGAAAATGCCGTATGTGGTTCCGAAGGATGCCTCTTTATAATTTCCATTTAGAAAGGTTATTGATTTATGACAAGTGAAATCTCCCGTAACGAAGTACGCAGTGCAATCGAAGACAAATTGTGCGCGCATTTCGGAATAACCAATGAGCAGGCAACCGACGATCAGATTTTCCAGGCGGTAGCTATGGTCATCCGTGAGATCATGTCTCGCACCATGGCTGTCAGCAAGGAAGCTTCTGGAGACAAAGAAGTTCATTATCTGTCGATGGAGTTCCTGATGGGGCGCAGTCTGATGAAGAATGCGTTCAATCTGGGGCTTGGCGAAGCCATTGAAGGCGCGTTGGAAGATATGGGACACTCCGCATCGGATATTTTCGAGGCGGAACCGGATGCTGGTCTGGGCAACGGTGGTCTGGGACGACTGGCCGCCTGCTACATGGATTCCATGGCAACTCTCGGAATCCCCGCAACCGGTTACTCGATCTGCTACGAACTTGGCATGTTCAAACAGCAGATTGAAGAAGGGCAGCAGACAGAGGTCGCCGACGACTGGCGGGTCTCTGCGGAAAGCTGGTTGGTTCCTCACATCGACGAGGCCGTGGAGGTCCGTTTTGGCGGACAGGTCACTCCCCGTTGGGATAATTCCGGACGGTACCAGTACGAATACACCGGGTATACTTCCGTTCTTGCACTTCCAAAGGACATGCTGATCCTTGGATACGGCGGCAAGACCGTAAACACGCTTCGTCTGTGGGAAGCCCACAGCACCAACGAATTGAACATGTACCTCTTCGCGGAGGGCAAATACGTTCAGTCCTTGGAAGAGCGTACTCTTGCGGAAGTCATCACCAAGGTTCTGTACCCTGCCGATGAGACCATAGAGGGAAAGACACTTCGTCTGAAACAGCAATATTTCTTCGTATCGGCAACGACACAGACTATCGTACTGAATCACATCAAAAAATACGAGGATATCCATACCTTCGCAGATCATCATGTGATTCAGATCAACGACACACATCCCACCCTGGTCATTCCGGAACTGATGCGTCTGTTCATGGACGACTGCGGTCTCGGTTGGGACGAGTCCTGGGATATCGTCAGAAAGTGTGTTGCCTATACCAACCACACCGTTATGAGCGAAGCCCTGGAAGCCTGGCCTCAGACTCTGGTCCAGAGCCTGCTTCCCCGTATCTGGGAGATCATCTGCGAGATCAACCGCCGCTGGTGCGACGAGCTCATCGGCCGCTTCGGGAACACGGAGCACGTGGGGCGCAACCTCATCATCAACAATGGTTCCGTCCATATGGCAAACCTCTGTCTTGCAACATGCTACAAGGTAAACGGTGTTTCCACTCTTCATGGTGAGATCCTGAAAGATGATCTGTTCAACGATGTCTATACCATGTACCCCGACCGTTTCACGGCCGTGACCAATGGTATCGATCACCGCCGCTGGCTGGCACAGTGCAACCCCAAGCTTCACGAGCTGGTCTGTGATCTGCTGGGCGGAGATCAGTATCTTACCAAGCCGGAACTGATGGCAGATCTTGCCAAGTATGCCACCGATGCCACAGTGCAGAAGCGGCTCAGCGAGATCAAGGCTGCCAACAAAGCCCGCTTCGCTGTATTCGCCAAACATAATGACCGCGGTTATATCCTCAACACAGATGCCCTTATGGACGTCCAGGTAAAGAGACTGCACGAGTATAAGCGTCAGCTTCTCTGTGCCATGCTGATCGCCCATCTTCAGATGGAACTGCATGACAATCCCAACATGGACTTCCAGCCTGTGACCTTTGTTTTCGGGGCAAAGGCCGCTGCCGGATACCGCACCGCGAAACGGATCATCGAGCTGCTGTGCAGTCTGTCGGATGATCTGGCTCACGATGATATCTGCAAGGACAAGCTGCAGGTATACTTCATGCAGAACTACCGTGTTTCCGCCGCCGAGGCACTGATGCCTGCCGCTCAGATCTCTGAACAGATCTCCACTGCGGGCAAGGAGGCCTCTGGCACAGGCAACATGAAGCTGATGATGAACGGTGCTGTGACCATCGGCACACTGGATGGTGCCAATGTCGAGATGTATGACCGTCTTGGCGACGACAACATGTATCTTTTCGGACTCCATGCTGATCAGGTCGTAGATCTGAAAAACTCCGGATACAATCCTCAGGCGATCTACAACGAGAATGGCACGATCCGACGTGTTCTGGACCGTTTCAATCACGGTTACCGCGACGGCAAGAGCTACTCAGATCTGGTCTCCAATCTGGTATACAACGGTGACCAGTTCATGCTTCTGGCTGATTTCGAAGATTATCTTCACACTCACAGCAAGCTGTTTGAGGACATGAAGAATACTTCCGAGCGGGAACGCATGAGCATGATGAACATCGCACAGAGCGGATTCTTCGCTGCGGACCGCGCGATCCAGGAGTACGCAGACAACATCTGGTATATCAAGTGATTCCGTAACATTTCAAAGCCTGCAATAGTGGAGCTGTTGCAGGCTTTCTTTTTGGACGAGGAGGGGTATTATGCATCGCATTGCAGTTGTCGGTACCATTTACCGTGAATACTGCGGCGTCCCTTTAAAGCCGCTGACTGCCGGAGCAAGCGGAGACGGCCGCATCAGTGCTGCGGTCTCCGGCGGAGGGCGTAATATTGCCCGAACTCTTCGCCAGCTGGGAGAAGAAGTGATCTTCATAACTGCAGTTGGCGAAGATCCTGACTCTTTCTCCATTATGGAGGAATGTGAGCAGGCAGGACTGAATACAGACTATGCGGTCTCCGTTTCCGGAGAAACCATGCCGAAGAGGCTTCTCATCACCTCCACCAACGGCACTATGGAGCAGGCGGTCTATGACCGGCATGCTCTCCGCGCACTGAATCGGGAGTTTTTCCTGATGCACTGTATGGAGGTCCTGTCGGAAGTAGACGCCATCGTTATGGATGGTGATCTTCCGGCAGAAGGTCTTCAGTTCCTGGCAGATACTTTTCGTGTCCCACTGTTCTGTGATCCCGGTTCCCTGGAAAATGCCGGCAAGATCCGTCCAATCCTTTCAAAACTATTCGCCATCAAGCCGGATCTCAACGAAGCTTTTGCTCTGAGCGCAGCCCGGGAACGGAACACCGCTGCGGAGCGGATCCTGAAAATG
>Ga0326513_10000181_pt1 | contig 50266 bp, 48 predicted proteins | sample 2_2465_0518_D_FD_203654 | JGI IMG/M metagenome (GOLD analysis project Ga0326513, IMG submission 203654) | Bovine rumen microbial communities from UC Davis, California, United States - 2_2465_0518 | ecosystem: Host-associated > Mammals > Digestive system > Stomach > Rumen | place: USA... | reverse complement strand
GGTACTGAGGTGATGATCTCGAAGTTCCTCTGCAGCTCCTCATCCTCGTCTATGATCTGCTGTATCCTCTTGTCGCATTCAGCTATCTTCTTGTTGAACTCGCTGATGAGATGCTTGCTGCTCATTGTCATGAAACGGCTGATGTCGGACTTCTCCTGGGTGAGCTGCTTCTCGCCCTTGCGTAATGTGATACAGACCTTCAGCTTGACAAGATTGTGACGATACAGGAACACCTCGCGCAGACGCTCCAGATTCCTTCCCAGAGGCTTATAGAGGCGCATCTGGTCGTAGTTGCGCATGGCATACTCGGCGATGATGCCAGAGTCCGCCTTGTCGCTCTTGACACGCTGTAAGGCAGAGCTTCGCTTGATACTCAAGGCATTCTCAAGCCACATGTCATAGCCGCTGCCGTAGAGGAAGTTACAGAGAGCCTTGCTGTAGCCGCCCGTGTTCTCGCCACAGAACAGCCACAGGCCTGTGTCAGGTTCGTCCACAACAGACTTCACCCACCTGAGCAGACGGCGGAAACCGCTCACCTTGTTGTCAAACACCTCGTGCTGTCTCTGTGCACATTCCTCGACTCCTTCGGCCTTAATGACCGTCGCATCGAACTTTTCTTTGGAAAAATCGATGCCGATAAAGATTTTTTTCATACCTTTGTACCAAATTTGAAGGAATCGGCATAGTTGTATTGACTCTAAACTCTAACTAGGCTCGTAGCCATTATCATTCTATCAGAGCTTGCAACGTGGCTGGGAGGACTGATGCGGAGGCTGGGATTTATTTCCCCAAGCAGGTCCTGAGTTTCCCTCTCCAGCAGGCCGATTCCTCCTTCTTACAACAAAGGTAAGGAATCTGGCCTTACTAAGCAAAGATTATCATATCTTTTTCTTAGACGATGCAAACTTAGAGTTGTCTCCGTTGCCAAGCAGTACCAGCATCAAGGCGTTCCACTTTCCGACCTGATTAATGAAGGTAATCTTGGTCTCATCACTGCGGCAAACAAGTTTGACGAGACGCGTGGCTTCAAGTTTATCTCCTATGCCATCTGGTGGATCCGTCAAAGCATTCTCCAGTCGATTGCTGATTATAGCAATATGGTTCGCAGACCTCAGAGCCAGATCGCCATCAGCAACAAGATCAAGAATGCCACGAATGTCTACTTTCGGGAGTGATTAGAAATTATGTTGCTTCACAAGGTGTTGTGACCATCAGCACAAGGTTATGGCTCCAAATACAACCCGTATGGTGTGGAGATTTTGAGGCATACCATTGGATCACCTTGGGTAGATGAAGGAACAACAGTTACCTTTGCAACCTAATTTCATCGACTCACGAAAGCAGAAACGGCAGTCCTTATTATACATACGCATACGCGCACGAAGGATTCTGAGGATATAATTATCTTTGCCGTCCAAAAGAGAGAGGTAGCTCGGTTTAATTGGATAAGGTACGGTTTAGTTTATTCCCATATTAAATATCCATAACCTAAACTAAACCTTATATCTTCCAGCTACGAAACCAGCATTACTTTACAAGGGACAAACTCGAATACGACGGAAGACTGACGGGGGACAAATCACTACTCAAATTTGTCCCCCAGGGACAAAAACGTATTCGTCTTATCTGAAGCAATAAAAGAACTTCAAATGCGTTACTAAAGAAAGTTAGAAATGACAATGAGCATCACTAAAGGACATACAAGATTCATTCCTTGCTCGCTTCACAGCGATTGCAAGAATGTGCAAAAATCTGCATTAAAAAGTGTAAACGTGCAAAGAACTGGAAAATCGATTTTGCAGATGTTTGCATTTTCTTTTTTTGACGGCAGTCATATTTGCAGATTTTTGCCTATTTTGCGTCCCCCCACCGTCCCTCGGAGTCACTTTAGACACCCTAAAACAAAGGCGTTTGTGCTGATTATCAGCCACTTATATTTGCAGATAGTAACTTCTGCGTCGGAAAGTAGATTTTGCGTGGGAAAGTAGATTTTTGCGTGGGTCAAATCATTCAACATATCACTGAAGCATTGAATTTGTATCAATTCTGATATATATGTAAGAAGAAGAGTAAGGCCATATAAATTAATGTCTATAAAATTTGGTAATTTATTCTATTTGTCGTATCTTTGTACCGGAATAAAACCGACACCAACACATGGATAACGTTATCAATGGCTGTTACAAGCTCTCTTGGCGAGAGCGCATCGGATTCTGTTCAGGTGACATGGCACAGAATCTGATTTACCAGACTGTAAGCATCTGGTTGCTTTTTTATTATAATAATGTCTATGGACTTGATTCGGCTACTGTGGCGGTTATGTTCCTCGTAGTCCGTATCATCGATGTGATATGGGACCCGATGGTAGGGGCTATGGTCGATAAGTCGCACCCACGTTGGGGCAAATACCGTTCATGGCTGCTATTAGGTGCCGTTCTGTTAGCAACCTTTGCGATGCTCTGTTTCTGGAACGGCTTCAGCGGATCGTTGCTCTACGCGTATATCACCTACGTGGGTATGAGCATGAGTTTTACGTTTGTCAATGTCCCATACTCAGCGCTTGGTTCGTCACTTACTCGCGATACAAATGAAATCACCATCCTAACTAGCGTACGTATGCTGATGGCCAATCTGGCAGGACTCATCATCAAGACTCTGCCATTGGTGATTGTTTTGTTCGCCCCTAAAGTATTTAATCCGCAAACGGGCGAAATGGAGGCTGTCTATAATACACCTGAAGCCGGACAGGCTTGGTTTATCACCATGAGCATCTTCTCATTTGTAGGATTGATGTTGCTCATTTTCACTTTCTTCGAGAGTAAGGAGCGCATCGTTATGGACAAGAGCGAGAGTGCACAGGTCAAGGTGAGCGACCTCTGGATGGAGTTAGTCCGCAACCGTCCCCTTCGCATATTGTCGTTATTCTTCGTCATTGCCTTCACAACCATGAGCATCAGCAATGCCGCAGACTCTTATTTCATGACCTTCAATATGGGAGCCACACCGCTGATGACAACGGTGTTCATGTGGCTCGGCACAATTCCTGCATTTATTTTCATGCCGATGGTACCAGCCATCAAGCATAGAATCGGTAAAAATGGAATATTCCGTATGTTCCTCGGCATTGCAATCGTAGCTATGATACTGATGTATCTGATGATGTCTATTGAAAACTTAAAATCTTATCCATTGCTCTTCGTTGTGCAGTTCGTGAAAAGTACGGGAGTGGTTGTAGCCACTGGCTATATGTGGGCGCTTGTGCCAGAGGTGGTAACTTATAGTGAATTCGCTTCGGGCCGACGTGTGGCAGGTATTGTGAATTCCCTCATCTGCATCTTCATGAAGGCAGGTATGGCCCTTGGTGGTGTTATCCCAGGACTTGTTCTTGCTTGGGTAGGTTTCCAAGCTGGCGAGCCTACGCAGACGCCTATGGCCGAACAAGGTATTCTTTGGCTCGTCACGCTGATACCAGCCGCACTCTTTGTCCTGGCTATCTATGTAATTGGCAAATACGAGCTTTCTGATGAAAAGATGGACGAGCAGAATGCTGCCGTAAGTATAAAACCTAAACATTAAAATATGCAATTTACATCGAATTCCGACAAGATTACAAGAGATCATTTCGACTCTCTGTTGATTGAGACTCGTTATCTCGACGCCGTCCTTCCGACCACCGAGATGACGCTGTTTGGCGAGACTTTCCGCACACCGATTATGACGGCAGCCTTGTCGCATCTGCACAATTCTGCCCAGAACGGCATGACCATCTATGCCCAGGCGGCTGCTCTGAGTGGAGCTGTACATTGGGTAGGTATGGGCAGCGACGAGGAACTTGAGGAGATTGTTGCCACAGGCGCCCGAACCATCAAGATTATCAAACCACATGCCGACAACCGTGAGGTGCTTCGCAAAATTGAACATGCAGTCAAGACAGGCTGTATAGCTGTGGGTATGGATATCGACCATACTTTCAATTCCAAGGGAGGCTACGACAATGTGTTCGGACTACCTATGAAAGCAAAATCTACAGAAGAACTGGCTGAGTTTGTCCAGGCTGCGGGTGTGCCTTTTATTGCGAAGGGTGTACTTAGTCCCCACGATACAGAAAAGTGTCTGAAGGCAGGATGTGCGGGCATCGTTGTGTCTCATCATCATGGTATGATTCAATATGCTGTCCCCCCATTGATGGTGCTACAGGATATCATATCTGTCACAGGCGACAACATCCCTGTATTCGTGGATTGTGGCATCGAGAGTGGTATGGATGCATACAAGTGTCTTGCTCTAGGCGCCAAGGCAGTCTCTGTGGGGCGTCATCTGATGCCGTTGCTTAAAAACGGTGCTGATGCCGTTGCACAGCGCATCAATGAGATGACAGCCGAACTGGCAGGCGTGATGGCAAGGACTGGTGTGAGCGAATTGGATAAGATGGATGCTACGGTTATTCATAGGAGGGCGTTTTGATGTATCTGGGTATATCATCATCGTTGCAGCATAGTTCACCTGAAGAGTGGGCGGCCAAGCATAAAGCCTTAGGGCTAGAGACTGTGAATTTTCCTGTCACTTGTGATGATGGGGAGGATGTGTTTATGGCCTATAAGAAGGCTGCCGACGAGGCAGGATTGACTATCGCTGAAGTGGGTGTTTGGCGCAACACATTGGCTGCCGATCCCGACGAACGTCAAAAATGGATTGACTATGCAGTCCGTCAACTTCGCATGGCAGATGCCATTGGTGCTACCAGCTGTGTGAATGTTGTGGGTACGCCATATGGTCCCCGATGGGATGGCGGCTATCGCGAGAATTTCAGTCGTGAGTTATGGGATATGGCCGTCAAGATGATCCGTCTGATTATAGATACCGCCCGACCTAAGTATACTAAATTCAGTATTGAGTCGATGCCTTGGATGATACCCAGCAGTCCTGATGAGTATCTGCGTCTGATAGAGGACGTTGACCGCACGGAGTTCGCTACCCATCTCGATGTAGTCAATATGATTACCACACCTCAGAGATATTTTTACAATGATGAATTTCTCAGGGAGTGTTTCGAGAAACTTCACGGCACCATCGTCAGTTGTCATCTGAAGGATATTCTGCTAAAACCAGAATATACCTTCCAACTTCAGGAGTGTGCCTGCGGCGAGGGTACGCTGGATATCAATCTCTATGCCCAACTGGCCAACGCCGAGAATCCTAACATGCCAATGATCATCGAACATCTCACCACCGATAAGGAATACGTTGCCAGCGTGCAGTATGTACGAGAGCGTTTGTTACGTACTAATTAATCATATAATATTAACTAATTTATCGTTTAAATGGAAAAAATATCATTTCTAATTCTTTGCATGATGGTTTTGGCCTCATGCTCACAAAGTGATGTAACGAAGGAGTCGTCAAAAGATTCCGAGTCTGTGGAAAATGTAATAATGGCAAGACGTAGTATTCGCCAATATACAAAGCAGACAATAAGTCGTGACACCCTTGACCAAATTATCAAGTGCGGTATCAATGCTCCTAATGGCCAGAACAGACAGGCGTATGAGATACGTATAGTCAATAACCCGCAAATGCTGAAGGATATTTCCGATGCAGTTATTAAGGATAATAAGGATCTGAGTCTAAAGCCGGGAGCTGACAATATATTCTTCGGAGCAACAACAGTAGTGTTTATCAGTAATGACACAAGCTACGATATGTCGCAGATAGATTGCGGACTTCTTGGCGAGAACATCATGCTCTCTGCATGGGAAAAAGGTATCGGTTCATGCTGTATGGCCTTCCCTATCCGACTTATGAAGGAGAGCAAGACATGTGCTCCACTTATCCAGAAACTGGGGTTCAGCGCTGGATATAACCTGCTTTACTGCATTGCCATGGGATATCCAAATGAGAATCCTGATGCAAAACCACGAAAGGAAGATATGATTAAATACGTAGAATGACATGAATAAAACAGTTACAATTCTCGCAGTATCAATGCTTTGCATTCTTACTGCATGTAGTGAAGATAAGAAACAGGAAGCAGAGGAAATGCCTGTTGGTAGTGCTTCTTTGGCAAAGGTGTCGGGCATAGCTTATAGTGAGACAACAGTCAACAAGAAAGAGGGTAAGAATGTACTTGTGATAAGTTCTAGTCCTCGTCGTGGCGGAAACACAGACCTTCTCGCAGATGAGTTTGTACGTGGTGCGAAGGAAGCCGGTGGTAAGGTAGAAAAGGTGTTCCTTGCCGATCTAAACCTTGAATTCCTTTCAGAGCAAGGAGCGAACAAGCCTCATGACGTTCCACGTAACACCGAGACTGGCGTACTTGTCGATAAATTCCTTGCTGCAGACGTTGTTTGTCTTGCATCCCCTACATATTATATGAATGTTAACGACAGGATGAAGGCATTCATCGATGCAACCTATCTTGCATGGGGAGATGAGCGTATGGGAAATAAGGAATACTATTACATCACCGCATGTGCTCAGGAATCGAAGGAAACAGCAGAATGGTGTCTTAACGGTTTCAGAGGCTTTGTTATGTGTATGCCCAACCCTACAGAGCGCGGTTCCGTAAGTGCCACTTCCATGGGACGTCCAGGAGCAGTATCGGGCACTCCTTACATGGAACAAGCCTACAAACTTGGTTTGAGCATGAATAAGTAATAGACGATATCAGACTCTTGGATAAGATGACTTGTCCTAAATGATAATTTAAACGCAAAGACACAGAGACGAAAAGTCTTTTTTTTGAAAAAATCAGACCTCTTAGCGTCTTTGTGTGCCTTTGCGTTAAACTTATATAAATGGTTATGTGGCAGATAATATTCTTGTTAGTAAACCTCGCTGTTATTGCGGGACTTCTGTGGATGGCATTTGCTGTTTGCAGATTTCATAGTATTTCCAGATTTGTTCCTCGCAAATGGTGGAAGCGTATGCTTATAGGTCTCTTGATTGTCATCTGCATAATGGTGGCGCTCCATTTCGCCATGGGATTCATCAATATGGTGATCATATTCCTTCATCTGCTTATAATATGGATGATAAGCAATGCCATTGCATGGATAGTAAGAAAGAAAACCAAAAGACAGGAAAAGCATTACTATGCTGGAATATTTGCCATATTCTTTACATTCGTATTGCTTAGCATTGGATGGTATAATGCCCATGATGTAAAGAGAACGGAATATAACCTTGAGACAGACAAATCACTCGGTATTGACAGTCTCAAGGTAGTGGGATTTTCCGACTCCCACATTGGCGCAACCTTCCATTGGCAGGAGTTTGATCAGTATATAGAGCGTATCAATAAGGAGAATCCTGACATTGTAGTTATTATTGGCGACTATGTGGATGACGATACTTCAAAAGAGGATATGGATCGAAGTTGCAAGGCTCTGAAAAAACTAAAGACTAAATATGGCGTGTATTATGTCTATGGTAATCACGACGAAGGCTATTGGTCAAGTATCAGACGCGGTTATACAATCAAGGATGTTGACCGTTGCCTTGAACAAAACAATGTAAGGATTCTGCGTGACGAAACGGTTTCAATTTCCGGAAACGTACTTCTTTGTGGAAGGCTCGACAAATCATACGCTAATCGTAACAAGCCAGGACGTAAAACCGCATCAACCCTTATGGCAAATGCAAAAGGGAAGTATGTTATATGCCTTGACCATCAGCCAAATGACTATGCAGAAGAGGCTGATAGTAAGATGGATCTTGTATTGTCTGGACATACTCACGGAGGCCAATTCTGGGGACTGGGCATTATTGGTGTATGGATGGGAGCAAATGATGCATACTATGGCTATGAGCGCCGAAAAAATACTGATTTCATCGTGTCTTCCGGAATTGGTGACTGGGCAATAGACTTCAAGACAGGGTGTATCTCCGAGTATATAGTCGTGAATATCAAAAGAAAGTAGAATTGACACAAGTAGATTATGGATGTTAGGTGATGGCGGTTACAAAGTCCCATACACAGGGAAGTTTCCGAGTATGTGTCAGATTTAAAGGGACATTTCAAGTCCGTTTCACCTCCGTTCCAAGTCCGTTTCAAGTCCGTTCCCAACATCGAAGATATAAAAGTCCCCAACCACTCCCAATACGGAGTTTGCAAGGTTGTTCTGCAGACTATTGAGCAATCAAGGGACACAAGAGAAACAGGTATCAGGAATCCAACAATCCCAACTCAAACACGAACTGTAACATGTCAGAGCGAGGATTGAAACGAAAACTTATGAATGTTGTCATCATCAAAAAATCTAAACAAGAAGCAGAAAATATGGATTTCAAAGATAAAGTTGCGGTCATAACAGGTGGCGCACAGGGTATAGGACGATGCGTTGCAGAGGAGTTTCAGAAAGCCGGAGCTACGGTTTGTGTAATAGATAAACAGCAGGGTGGCCACTATGTAGGCGACATTGCTGACCAACAAGTGCTGGAGGATTTTGCCAAGGAGGTAATCAAGAAGCATAGTCATGTTGATTTTCTCATCAATAATGCCCTGCCGCAGATGAAAGGAATCAACAAGTGCAGCTACGAGGAGTTTCAGTACGCTTTGAACGTTGGCGTGACGGCTCCGTTCTATCTCACAAAACTCTTTGCTCCATATTTCGCAAGAAATGCAGCCATTGTGAATATATCATCCTCACGAGACCGTATGAGTATGCCACAGACAGAGAGCTATACAGCGGCAAAAGGTGGCATTGCAGCATTAACACATGCACTTGCCGTTAGTTTGGCGGGAAAGGTGCGAGTAAACAGCATTTCACCAGGTTGGATAGATACCACCTATACCGTATATGAAGGTCCTGATGCCGTACAGCAGCCAGTCGGACGTGTAGGAAATCCTTTGGATATTGCTAATATGGTGCTCTATCTCTGCTCTGAAAAGGCAGGTTTCATCACAGGTGAGAATATTTGCATCGACGGTGGCATGACTCATCAGATGATATACCACGGAGACAATGGCTGGAGTTTTAATCCATGATGTTGTAACTAACATGAAGATAAAAGCATGAATCTACCTAAGTTTATTATCACTATTGACGGGTATTTCCGTCTAGGTATGGTAAATCAGCATAAGGATTTGCTTAAGTACGGTGAGCAATGTATTGGTGGCGGTTACTATAGCTTCGATTTCGTTTCAAACCGCATCATCCTTGACAGGGAATCCTACGATTTCGGCCGTCCTAGATGGCATCTGTTAGACACATTGAAAATACCCTCTACTTATCGTGGTCTAAACCTTGTTTACAAGTATGACGATGACTTTCACGATGACTTCAATGTCAACGAGGAATTGAAGATAGAATATTATGATTGAATAACGTTTTTTAAAAACAGATAATGAAAAAACTATTATTGTTGGCATTTTTGGCGATAGGAACAGTTGCCAAAGCCCAAAGTGAGTATGCAATCACGGTTGAGAGTAAAAAGCCATCTGGAATCATCGATGAGATGCTCTACGGACAGCTTTTCGAGCACATCTATTTCAGCGCCAACAATGGTGTCTGGCAGGAGCTTATACAGGAACGTTCCTTCGAACCTGAGCAATATCCCGGCATACATCCTCGTGACGGATATTTCGACGGATGGTTTATGGATGACAACATGGTGCTGCATTCACCTACCCGATATGAACAACCGCTCAAGATTGACAGCATAAATACCTGTGACTTTGACCTGACTATGGACGTGAACTGGCGTTCATACAAACTTGCCCGACGCGCTTGGAGCGGCGGTCTGATGGACATTCGTTTTGCTATTCGGAACAAGGCTGACGGTTCTCCTTATTTTGTCCGCATACACGATCCTTATTATGAAAGTCGTACTTTTAATCCTGCACAGACACAATCACAGATTGACGCTGCAAATGAGGCTGCTGCACGTGCAGCACTTCAGCAAAAGAACGCAACTGCCGATTTCTCTATATGTCAGATGGAAGAACGCGAAATGCCTGGTTTTGGCGGCCGTCCAGCACGTCGCATGAATATGCTAACTCCATTGATATCGGCTCCTGCTTCAAAAGAGCAGGTTAATGAAGAGCAGAAATGGCATAAACTGCGTATTGTGAGCCGTGGCAGTAAGTTGACGGTATTCTGGGACGACAAAGAGGTTTTAAGCTACGACGGATTAGAGAAGGCTGATCGTAATTTTCTGACATTCTGGGTAAATTATACCGAGGCTACATACCGAAATATAAAGCTCACAGCATCAGACGGCACAATACAGTTTGAAGGAACTCCCGGAGATGTCAAGACTCCGGCTATTGCACAGCAATGGACAGCATTTGGCGATGGAGGCAAGTATCGTCTTGTAAAGGATGATGCTGTCAATATGTGCTATTCGCAGGAGATTGTTGCAGAAAAGGCTGAAGCTGGAATATTCCAAGGACCGCAGAACATTATCTCAGGTGAGAAATATGTTGGCTCTATCTATGCTAAGGGCAAGGGAGAACTGATTGTGGGACTTCGTAATTCTGAAGGCAAGTTCGTTGCACGGAAGTCACTTGGAAAAGTAGATCAGGGTTGGAAGAAATATGAGTTCACGCTTGAACCTCAAGTTAATTGTGATGGTGATTTTGCAATAGTTGTAAAAGATGGTACTGTACAGGTTGACATGGCTACCATGACTACGCAGACAGGCATAAATTTGGGTGGTTTCCGTCCTGATATTCTGAAAGCCGTCAAGGAACTGCATCCTACCTGTCTACGTTGGCCTGGCGGTGGATATGTTGCCCAATATGATTGGAAATGGGGTATCGGTCCTCAAGAGAACCGTGAGCGTTGGGCACACTGGATGTGGATGGATTATGACCAGAACTGCTTCGGTACCGATGAGTTCATACGTTTCTGTCGTGAAGTGAACACAGAGCCTGTAATTGTTGTGAGCGTCAAGTTTGAACGTCCTGAAAGTGAGTATGAAAGCATACTTCAGGATGCTGTGAACTGGTTGCGCTATTGTAATGCCCCAGCAACTGACGAATGGGGCGCAAAGCGTGCCGCCAACGGACATCCAGAACCTTACAATGTGAAATACTGGGAGATTGACAATGAGATGTGGGAAATGGGCATTGAGCGCTATGAAAAGTGTGTCCGCGACTTCAGTATCGCGATGCGCAAGATTGATCCTACAATCAAGATCATAGCTTGCGGCGGATTCAAGGAAGATGAGGATTTCATCAAATGTAGTGGCAATTATTTCGACTATCTAAGTCTTCACCACTATGAGCAGCAGAGCGGATATGCAACAGGGCCAGTACGTCTTGGACAGCAGTATGACAACTATGCCAAGATGATTTCAGAAGGTCCTAATCCTAACATCAAACTGTTCATATCAGAGTGGAACCTTAATAGCATAGACTGGCGTACAGGTTTGTTTGCAGGCGGATTCCTCAATACTTGCGAGGCTCGTGACGTGGTGGCTATGGGCGCTGCAGCATTGTTCATACGCCATACCGATGCACCAGATTGGAACAATGCTTTCATCAACTTCGACTACAAGGATATGTTTAAGGCTCCTAACTGTCAGGTTACAGAACTTTGGTAAGACCATTTCTCAAAGTACCGTCTGGCTTTCAGCGGTGAAACTGGCAATTTGAGCGTTAGCACCACAATGGAGGAGAATGGCTCTGGTGTTATTGTGAAGGTTGTGAACCCTACGGAAGAGTCTGCCACCTTGCGTATCAAAGGCGATTGGAAAGGTGTTAAGGATACAGAATTTGAATATTATGCTCCAGGGTCTCTGACTGTTGCAAACAGCATGGAGAACAAGAATGCTGTTGCCCTCCAGAAAGTGACACCGAAAACTGAAGGTAACGATGTCATACTCTCCGTCCCTGCCCTGTCTGCCGGCGTACTGACAATAACAAAGAAACAGGCAACAGAATAATTTCTAGTTGTATTAGATTGAGTGTGCAATGTGTGAAGATACTTCACATGTCGCACACTTTGTTTTGGGGTATTAGGTATATAATTTTCTGCATATTAGGTCGTTGTTTCAAATAAAATGTGTATATTTGCAACATGATTTAACTAATAACTAAACAATATATGAAGAAAACATTAATTATGACTGTTCTCTGCCTTGGTTGTATGGCAGCCAAAGCACAACAGAACCTTAATTGGAACCAAGGAGCTCATGTGACTTCTCCAATAGTAAATGCTGATAAAACCGTTACTTTCAACCTGATTGCTCCCGAAGCTCAGAAAGTGCAGATTACAGGCGACTTCCTGCCCTCGAAAAAAGTGGAATATCAAGGCAATAGCTATGAAACTCCGGGTGTTGTGGATCTTGTGAAAGATGATAAGGGCGTATGGAGTTTCACTTCCAATGCTTTGAAACCAGAATTATACACCTACAACATGATAGTTGACGGTGTGAAGATCATCGACCCTCTTAATGTATATAATATCCGTGATATCAACAATCTGTTCAGCGTGCTACTCATTGATGGTGATACCCGCACAGACCTCTACAAAGTCAACAAGGTTGCCCACGGAACTGTTAGTAAGGTGTGGTATGAGAGTCCTACGGCTGGTATTACCCGTCGCCTTACGGTTTATACCCCAGCCGGCTATGAGACCAGTGGTAAGGAATATCCTGTATTCTATCTTTTGCATGGCATAGGTGGCGACGAAAACGCATGGAGCGAACTCGGACGTGCTGCCCAGATTATGGACAACCTTATTGCACAGGGTAAGGCAGAACCAATGATTCTTGTGATGACCAATGGCAATATTTCTCAGGAAGCTTGTCCGGGAGAAACTTCAGAAGGTTTCAAGGAGCCTACAATGATGCTTCCAAAGACGATGGAAGGAAGTTTTGAAACAGCTTTCCCTGATGTTGTGAAGTTTATTGAGAAGACATATCGCGTGAAGAAGGACAAGGCACATCGTGCTATTGCGGGTCTGTCAATGGGTGGTTTTCACAGTCTCTTCATAAGTATCAACAATCCAGATTTCTTTGATTATGTAGGTCTGTTCTCTGCAACCGTTGATCAGCAGCAAAACGGTAATAGCAATGGTCATCCTGAGATTTATGCAGACCGCAACACAAAGATTGACAATCTTTTCAGCAAGAATCCAAAACTCTTCTGGATCGGTATCGGTAAGACAGACTTCCTAATAAAGAACAACAATGACCTGCGTGCTTACCTCGATTCCAAGAAGCACAAATACACCTACCTGGAGACCGATGGTGGACACATCTGGCGCAATTGGAGAATCTATCTCGCAGAGTATGCCCAGAAGATATTCAAATAAGTGATGATAAAATAACAACTTGGGACGTAAACGACCGACATCATACACGTTAAATTATGTTAGAAAAACCAACCTAAGGCTAAAAGTTTTCTTAGGTTGGCTTTTTTTTCTTAACTTTGTGCTCGCTAAATGAAACGTGCACCAGCCTTTGGGCTGACATGCACTTTTAGCTTCGCACGAGGTGATTCGCACGTTGCATCTTAATCAAAGATTTCAAAACCTAAAATAATGAAACAAAATAATGTAAAGCCTGCAGAAGGCAAATTGGGAATTCTCGTTGTTGGCAATGGAGCCGTGGCAACAACCTTCATGACAGGCGTACTTATGACTCGTAAGGGACTTACAAAGCCTATCGGTGCTATGACCCAATATGACAAGATTCGTGTTGGCAAAGGTGCTGACAAAAAATACCTTCATTACAAGGATATTGTCCCTATGACAGAGCTGAAAGATATTGTATTCGGATGCTGGGATGTATATCCTCAGAATGCATACCAAAGTGCTATGTATTGTGAGGTACTCAAGGAAAAAGACATTAATCCCGTGAAAGATGAGCTTGAGAAGATTGTTCCTATGAAAGCAGCTTTCGACAAGAACTTCGCAAAGCGTCTGGAAGGCGATAATGTCAAGGACTGTAAGACACGATGGGAAATGGTGGAGACTCTCCGTCAGGATATCCGTGATTTCAAGACCAAGAACGATTGTGCCCGTATCGTTGTGCTCTGGGCTGCATCCACAGAAATATATGTTCCTGTGAACATGGAAGTGCACGACACCCTCGAACACCTTGAGGCTGCTATGAAAGCAAACGATACGGAAAATATCGCCCCTTCTATGTGCTATGCCTATGCAGCTCTTGCAGAAGGAGCTCCTTTCATCATGGGTGCGCCCAATACCACCGTTGACATCCCTGCTATGTGGGAAATGGCAGAAAAGACCAAGATGCCTATCGCTGGTAAGGATTTCAAGACTGGTCAAACTCTTGTAAAGTCAGGCTTCTCCCCTATCATCGGAACTCGCTGCCTCGGACTTAGTGGCTGGTTCTCTACAAATATCCTTGGCAACCGTGACGGTCTTGTACTTGATGAGCCAGCAAACTTCCGTACAAAGGAGGTTTCAAAGCTTTCTACCCTTGAGACAATTCTTAAGCCAGAAGATCAGCCAGACCTCTATACAGATTACTACCACAAGGTACGTATTAACTATTACCCACCTCGCAATGACAACAAGGAAGGATGGGACAATATTGATATCTTCGGTTGGATGGGCTATCCTATGCAAATCAAGATCAACTTCCTTTGCCGTGATTCTATTCTCGCTGCCCCACTCTGTCTTGATCTTTGCCTACTCTCTGACCTTGCAGCACGTGCAGGAAAGTACGGCATACAGCGTTTCCTCAGTTTCTTCCTCAAGTCGCCTATGCACGACTATACCAAGGGAGAAGAGGCTGTCAACCACCTCTATCAGCAATACACCATGCTGAAGAATGAAATTCGTGAGATGGGCGGCTATGAGGCTGACGAAGAGATAGATTAAACTGACAGGTTACCAAACGGTAAAATATAACATTTGTCTGCGGTGCATAGCATAATTATTGCACCGCAGATATTATTTCTATGCAAGTCTATAAAGTGACAAGGCATGGACATTCACACCTTCTAAATATCACATCCCCCCCAAAGACTATGCACAAGAAATCCAAAAACACTATTATATTGATATGGGTTGCTCAGATAGCTCTTGTTGCATTGACATCATGCAAGACAAAACAAACTTATGAGCTATTAGAAATACCCGTACAAGCACATAAATTCGTTCCTGAGCATTCTCCTGATGTTTTTCTTATAATGTATGATGCCAAAATAGGAAAAGAACCCTTGCTTGAAGCCATAAAGGAATACAAGTGCAAGATTATATATGACTATGGCACTATTAACGGCATGGCCTTGAAAAAGCCAGAAGATAAAGCTCTTGAGGAGACTATGCAGTATTTCAAGAACGTAAAAGGTGTCACGAATGTAGAATACGACCATATCATACGCCTTACCGACCCAGTTAAACCCAAATTAGAGATAAAATGAAGAAATTCACATTCATTTTGACAATACTTTTGGCTGTTATTGCTTGTAGCGAAAAGCAGAGTGCCCCTATTGGGAATGAAACAGAAAGTAAAGATGTGCCGTTTGAGGTTGCCAGGAACTATTTCTTCAAAAATAATTCGGCCATATTACCTGATAATCCCCAAATAACCACGGAAGAAGAATTTAATAAGTTCTTCGGTATGGCTACTACTATGGGTAAGGATGGCAAACCAACAGCTATTGATTTCAGCAAACAGTTTGTACTTGCCATTATTTTACCAATAACTGATATTGAAACTGAAATAAATCCTGTGAAGGTTGAAGAAAATGGAGATTCCCTACTCTATTCATATGAAGTTAAAACTGGTGAGAAGCAATCATATAGCATACAGCCTGTTTCAATAATCATCCTTGACAAGAAATACGAGAATAAAACTATTGTACTCGTAAATAATCAGGAAACAACATATTTCCCAGCTATTGACCGTTATCTTACAGAACAAATAGGCAGCCAATATGCCAAAGGCGAACATAGCGTTCCTTTCCACAGCATCGTGAGAGTAAATGAACGTAATGCAGAGGACATCCTCGTATGGGGTGATTTCTGGGTATTCAACTACAATCAGGTTGGCGACACTTTGAAATGCGTGTCAGGAGGCAATCATCCCGGACTTATGCATATCAGCCAAACAGATAATGGATTCAAAGTAACAGCCTTCGAGCAAGTAGAAGACGGTTCAAGGAACTTGCCGACAGCCAAGAAGATATTTGGTGAGAAGTTTGATGCATTTCAAGCTATTCATAGCGATGAGCGGAAACGTGAGAAACTAAGAGCTGATATTCTTACATCCTATGTCAAGAAACATAACCTCAAGGTCTCTATGTATCAGGATTATGGATGGCCGGCAAAGAAACTCAGAGGACTTGAATGATAACAGAATACAACACTCAAAAACGGTAATACAGATGGATACAACGAAGAAACCAAAGTACTCGTTCGAGACGCTTTACAAGGGCGGAAAAGAGTTCGAGGAGAATTTGCGGATGCTGAACGAAGAACATGTTCGGAAGTACAACTTGCTGCAACAACAATCGCCGCAGATAGAGGAGGAGTTCCGCAGGCAGGTAGAAAAGTCTCACAGATTGAGCGAGGAACGAAAGAAGAAATTGAGCGAGGCATAGAGGACTATGCCAAGGCACTTTGTATTGTTTACCGGACACCAATAAATGAAAAAAGCAGAGCTCAAACTATTTGGGCTCTGCTTGTTCTTTTATTGAATATGTGTGTAGATAACGCCTCGTTGCGGTTTTAACTTCTTCTGCTTCATAAGTTCACGAACTGTTACGAATGTATAGCCACGTTCCTTAAGAATCGGGATAATACGGTCAACTGCCTCTACAGTCTTGGAATTACCTTCAAAATCATGCAGAAGATATATAAGACCATCCTTAGCGGCAGCGAGGATCTTCTCTACACGCTGATCCGCAGATACGTTGTCTTCCCAGTCATTTGAACCCTCACCACAGATGAAAGTAAGGTCGATATTATCATACATAGTCTGGTTTAAAGCAATATAAGGTGGACGGAACAACTGAGGACGTTCACCAACGTACTTTGCAACCAAAGCTGATGTGAATTCTATCTCCGACTTTATGGAATCAGCACTTAGCGTAGGCATATTAGAGTGCGTCTTGCTATGATTCTCTATGTCATGCCCTTCATTATGAGCACGAACCATCACCTTTGCACTCTCTTCGTTGATATTCTTGCCAATGACGAAGAATGAAGCCTTGACATTATGCTTTTTCAATACATCGAGCATCTGTACGGTGGTCGTGGTATTAGGACCATCATCAAAGCTCAATGCCACAAGTTTACTCTGACTAAATGCTGCTGAGCACATAAGAAATGAAATTAAAGATATTATTGTTTTTTTCATAAATGATATTTACTATTTAACTATTTACTATGTACTATTTATTTACTATTTACTTTCGCCACAGGCATTTACTATTTGCGCTTTGCGAAAATTATAAATATCTTCCAATAGTACATTAAACTTGTTCATTCAATTCTATTATCTCTAATTCCTTTATTGCATCTTTATCTATTACAAAGCGGATGAGAGTACGAACCGGCTGTTGTCCGTATAATCCTGCTGCTCCGGGATTGATATGCAGGCAACCGAGTCTCTTATCCATCATAACCTTCAGGATATGCGAATGTCCGGAAATGAAGAGTCGTGGCGGATTTGTCATTATCTCGTGAAAGATACTACGGTCATACTTTCCTGGATATCCACCGATATGCTTCATCAGGACATCTACTTCCTCGCACATAAATCGCTGTATCTCAGGAAACTCTCGTCTTACATCCGTGCCGTCTATATTGCCATATACAGCACGAAGAGGTGCAACGGCCCTTAGTTTATCAGCAATCTCAAGCGTTCCCATATCACCTACATGCCATATCTCGTCACACTCGGCAAAATGCTTTGCGTAACGCTCATCCCAATGTGAATGGGTATCAGAAAGAAGTCCTATACGTTTCATTCACGAATAAACTTTACTCTTTACACTTTCTACTTTACTCTAAGACAGAGTATTTGCCTACAAAAATACAAATAAATCGTCATATACACAAGACTAATAGCAATAATTAACCATTTCCTTTAAATTCAATCTGTTTTTACTTGTACGAGCACAGAAAAATACGTAATTTTGCCCTTGAAATAGTAAATAGTACATAGTTAAATAGTAAATATAATAGATGCTTTTTCGTCTTCTTGATGATAAACCGAATATTTTTCCTGATCCTCATTTTGGTGAGGAAGATGGATTGATAGCCATAGGAGGCGATTTGTCTCCAGAGCGTCTTATTACCGCATATAATAACGGTATATTCCCTTGGTATGGCTATAAGGAGAATGAGGATATCATGTGGTGGTGCCCTCTCGACCGCTTTGTAATCTTCCCAGAGGAAATACACATCAGCCATTCCATGCGCCAGTTAATCAAGAAAGGCACTTACGAAACGACAATAAATCAAGCATTTGAAAAGGTAATCGAGAATTGCAGCAAGACAGATAAGCGTAACGAGCAAGTTGGAGCTTGGCTTGGCGATGACATGATAAATGCCTATAAAAAGATGTACGAACTAGGTCTTGCTGCATCTATAGAGGTTTGGGATAAGGATGGCAATCTCGTTGGAGGCTTGTATGGCATAAACATCAACAACAACTTCTTTGGCGAGAGTATGTTCTCACTCGTGCCAAGCGCATCAAAACTTGCCCTCATCTATCTTGCCGAGCAACTCAAGCCATTTAATGGCATTATCGACTGTCAGTTTGAAACTCCTCATCTCCTCTCTATGGGTGGCAGACACATAACATACGATGAATATATGAAGTATCTCAGGGATTAGAATGTATTCATACTATTCCAATACATAAGGTCGGCTCTAACATACCCGACTTTTCCATCTATATCCACTTTATACCATTTATCTCTACTATTATCATCCACAGAAGGAACATATCCCAGACAATCTACTGCTGTTGGCAAATCTCCATACAATTCATCAATGGTGCCAATTATAGAACTTTTCATACTTGGCAATGCTCTCACATTTACGATTTGCATCTTTTCCCCATTCTTTGTCGTATATTTAACTTTATTAGATATATAGACGCAGCCCTTTCCGTCTTCTGCTCTATATTTCACGACCTTGTGACCTTCCTTTGGAACAGTACCCCAATCCTGTACATCAATAAGATATGAATCTCCACAATCGCCATCATAGCGTCCTACGCACTCGCCTTTACTATTTTCTACGACCCAACCGAAAGTGTCATTGACAGAAGAAATAGACGAGAGTATTGCCATATCATCATTTGGACTGAAATTTGTTTTGTGCCATACTAAAGTATCGGATCGTCCAGAAGAATACAAAGCATAATATTTTTCGTCAATCGCCTTAAATCTCCAAAAGTTATACTTATATTTCTCATGACTATATGGAGTTCCACGAAACGCTTCATCTGCGATATAATAATTACTACCGCCAATTATACGGAGCGTAAAATCATCTGCCTGACGATTTGCCCAACAATTCAATGTACAAAGGTTGAAAGGAGCAGAGAAATCAAAATCACCATTTTTCTTAACGCGATATTTGAATGTGTTACGAAGTATATTTTTTCCCTTGATAAGTTGAACATTAGCGTAATACGTATAACAAGTATCGACAGAAGATTTTATGTCCTGAATATCCCCATTCACCGTCAGTTTAAAATCCTTGATGCCTTGAGTTATATCTAAAGGCATTTTGTCTGATTTCTTTGCTTCAAACTTTATACTAATATTTTTTGATACATCTAGGTTATATAACTCGTAATAAACATTTGTCTCTACAAATTCACCATCTGCCAAATCTATTGTTAGAATTGCCTTCTTTAATGAGATATCCGTATCATGAATTGGCACAAAAAAATTACCAGAGGTATAAAAATCCATATTACTCGCTTTTCCGAATAATGTCGTTAGCAACATCAAGATTGTTAGTGATATATATTTCATTATGATTCTTATTTTTTGATTTTCACCAGCAAAAGTACAACAAAAATATCAAATCGCCAAATTTTCATCCTTGTTTCAAAGGAAAAAGCAACTTGAGTAAATAATTATGCTTATGATACTCCATCGTAAGTCCATTGTTCCTCCATCGATTCTCCATCGAAACGATGGACTAACGATGGAGTAACGATGGAGTATCGATGGAGTAACCTCGGAGAAAGAACGAAGGATAAGGCATGAATCAGCGTCTTTACATACAAATTGTTTAGGACATAGAAAAACTTTTCAAGGTTTTCCTTTTGTAATATCATAATTATTTTGTACTTTTGCCAACGCAATAATAAAAATCAAATCTAGATGAGACATTACTTCGTCCTTTTGTTTTTAGCCGTGACTTTATCTTGTTCTGCAAAACAAGGCGTTTCACAGCAGACTGACGAAAAACATACATTCGTAGTTGACGAGAATCTCCCTGCACCTAAAAAGGACATGGGAATACAATCCGGTGATCTCATTGCCAAGCAATGGGCAAGAGAGAATAATGTCAAAAATCCTATTGCATATAGCTTCAAAAACGACAATCTATGCTATCTCGGACAAGACATTTTCTTCAAGTTTATGGTCGAGGCTTATGCCGACCACCGTCCGATAGTGTTGTCGCCCGACATTATCTGGAATATCATAGCACAAGGATTCTGTCAGCATGTAAATAATAATCCCGAGGCACTACGTGACAGAATTGTATATCACGAGAAAGGCAAGATAAAACTTACAATAACAACAAACGAAGAATTGCATTCCCCTAACGTAAAGTGGGATGAACTCCTTGATGCTTTCGACAAACAGATTGCCGAAAGTACAAAAAACAATCTTGCAGATGTCATGCGAGGTGATTTCAGCACAACCGACAAGACTGCGCGCATAGTATCACAGATGACATTGATGAGTTCTGTCAAGGCTTTTTTCGATTATTCCGTTATATATGTAAAATGTGGTATCCCAAGTATCACACTAGAAGGAACTCCTGAAGACTGGCTGAAAGTACGGAATAAAGCCATACAATTAAGGAAATACGACCTTGACTGGTGGCTAATAGACCTCATTCCTATTCTAAATGAGTTTTTTCAGGCTTCTCAAGGCAATGTGCACAAGGCTTTCTGGCGAAATATAGTTAAAAAAGACCGTCCAGAGAAATATGTAGGAGGAGGATGTTCTTGGGATAGACCCACAGAACTCGATGGTTGGTTTCTGAAGTTTATGCCATACGATAAAAAAGGTAAACGAACTCCCCAAAAAGTGACATACAATTATAAAGATATGCCTTCACAGGTAATAAATGTAGATTTCATGTACAAGAACCTAGATACAGGAACAACCACCCCTATGGAGATGTTGTGTGGTTTGGTTGGTATTGAAATTGATACCATCACTAATGCCATGCGTCCAAAGTTAGGATGGATGGTATGTGAAAAGAACAAGCAGCTTGAAATAGAAAGTTTAACAAAATATCCTGTTATACTCACAGAGATACCCGACGTACTGCAAAACATTGAGTATGAACCATCTATTTGCTTGGTTCTCAAAAATAATGACATAAAACTGCCAGAATGGTTTGGCAATCTAAAGGTTGACAGAATCAGACTTCAGATGAAGAAGAACGATATGATAAAAGAAGAACTGGAGAAAATGTTTCCAGACAGAATAATATCATCAAAAGAAGCAGAAGACCGTACAGTAGATGAATGTGATACCGAATATGTAGTACAGACGAAGAAGAGCTTTGAACCAGAAAATCATATATACACAAGGAACCAAATAGGCAATTCACTAAAACATAAATTTTCGGGTTTTCCTGGTACGTATGATGAAGAGGAGAAATTCATAAAAGAAAACCGACGCATTCCTGAATCAGAGAGTGAAAACTTTCTTGATAAAAAATGGGTACGTGTAATGTTCACGGTCGATATTGATGGTTCTATTTCAGATTTTGAGATAACAGAAGTCGTTAATTCCGTAACTCGTGAAATGCAGGAAGAAGCGTTAAGACTGGCAAGAATGTTGCCAAAATATACTCCTGCTATGGTTTCTAACGTAGAGAATGAGCCGCTTCATAAGGTCAGGGGCAAAGATAACATTATAATATCTTTTTAATTCACAAGTAATTTATAAAATGGCAAAACAATCATACGTACAAGCCAATAAGGATTGGCTCGCAGAAAAGGCAAAGGAAGAGGGCGTTATGGCTCTTCCAAAGGGTGTGTATTACAAAGTGTTGGCTGAGGGAAACAAGGATAGCGTGCAGCCAACACGTCGCAGTATTGTGACTGCACACTACACAGGAAAGACCATCAACGGCAAGAAATTTGATTCAAGTCGTGGTGGGACGGCTCCTGCATTCCGCTTGAGCGACCTAATTGAGGGATGGATAATAGCCATGCAACAGATGCATATTGGCGACAAATGGGAGGTTTATATCCCTGCTGAGCTTGGATATGGCAAGTTCTCACAACCTGGCATCCCCGGTGGCTCAACACTCATATTCGAAATAGAACTCTTAGGCATAGCATAATAAATCATGGAATTTCTACCAAAAGATCCGGCAATATTAGTTTCAAGCATAAACATGCTTTTGCGTGATGAGGAATTCGATACCCTCGAATCATTATGCTATAGTTTCAGTCGTGAACCTGAAGAGATAAAGGAATATCTCATGAAGAATGACTATGTATATAGTGAGGAGCAGAAGCAATTTAGGCCGGTGGGGTATGATGCTTGAAAAAGGGTAAAGAGTAAAGGGTAAAGAGCTAAGGGTAAAGAGTAAAGAGTAAAGGGTAATGTAGAATGTTCATTTGGCATTTTACGAATAATACTATCTACATTACACTTTATACTATCTACATTACACTTTACACTATCTACTATAATTAGAGATTCATGATTACAAAAGACGCAATAGAATCAGCTTTCTGTTTCTTTCATCAGAAACAACGTATATACCAGTATTCTACGCTGGATTGGCAGAAGGATGATATAGAATATGCCATTGGCGACTATGTTGATAATATGAACAAGGAACTATACTCAAGTCTCGCAAAGGGAAAGCCGCACTTTCTGCATAGCCACACCACTTTTGCTGAGGAATTGCTTGATGCCGTAGAAACCTTGGAAAGGATGTTGGAATAATCATGGAAGAAAAATCATACCATTCCTTACCGCTTATCGGCACATACCGAGAAAATGATGCTCTTACCCTATATAATGAGGTTAAGAAACATAACGATTTCGTGAACTTCACAAGACTGTATATGCACGACGAGGACTATCATGTGGCCAGAAATGCCCTGTGGTCTATGACAAAGGCTACAGATAGCGAACTCTCGCAGCTTCAGCCAATATATAACGAGTTGATAGACCTTGCCATGAAAGCCAGTAACTCTTCCGTATGCCGTCTAACTCTCAACATCATAGAACGGCTGAAAATGGAAGAAGACGACCTGCGTTCTGATTTCCTCGATTTCTGTCTTGATAAGATGACAGCCATTGATGAACCTCCTGGCATTCAGTCTCTTGCCATGAAACTTGCCTATCGTATGTGCAAATTCTATCCCGAGCTTATGAACGAACTAATTGTCACTCTCAAGGCTATGGAGATGGATTTCTATACTGCTGCTGTGAAATCTGTGAGAAACAAGATTCTGAAGCCTAACCAAGCCTTCCCAAAGGGAAGGGTGTGATTTGATGTGACCTAAGTTTAAAGTTTGTAGGTGAAAAATTTGGATTTCTGCTAAATAATGCCTAACTTTGTTCCCATAAACTAAATGATTTGCAAAAAATTAAATTATCTACTAAAAAATCATGCAAAATTTCAAGTACTACGCACCAACACACGTTTTGTTTGGTCGCGACACAGAGAAAGAAGTTGCCTCTCTCGTAAAGAAGTACGGAGGCAAGAAAGTCCTTTTACACTATGGTGGCCAGAGTGCAGTTAAATCTGGTCTTATTGCAACAGTTGAGAAGCTTCTCTCTGATGCAGGAATAGAATATGTGAAACTTGGAGGCGTTAAGCCTAATCCACGTCTGTCTCTCGTAAGAAAAGGCATAGAGCTTTGTAAGGCCGAAAATATCGACTTCCTACTTGCTGTAGGTGGCGGTTCTGTTATCGACTCTTGTAAGGCTATCTCTTCCGGTCGTTTCTACGATGGCGATGTATGGACACTCTACGAGCATAAGGATCACGCTACAAAATACCTTCCAATTGGCTGTATTCTTACAATTCCAGCAGCAGGAAGCGAGATGAGCGACGGTTCTGTTATTACAAACGACGAGGTTAAGGGTTGGTTGAAGAAAGACTATTGCGTGGATGAGTTCCGCTGTAAGTTCGCCATTATGAATCCGGAGCTCACCTATACCCTACCTGCATGGCAGACAGCTTGTGGCATCACGGATATGATGATGCACACTATGGAGCGTTATTTCAGCAAGGATGACGATATGGAGACAACCGACGCCATAGCAGAGGCTGTTCTTCGCACTTGTATGAAAGAAGGCAGAAAGGCGCTTGACAATCCTACCGACTATAAGAGCCGTGCCAACGTGATGTGGGCAGGAACATTGGCTCACAACGACCTTACCGGATGCGGAACAACAGGCGACTGGGCAACACATTGCATAGAGCATGAGCTTTCTGGTATGTTCGATGTAAGCCACGGTGCTGGTCTTGCGGCTATGTGGGGCTCTTGGGCACGCTATACCCGTGAGGAGAATATGCCACGCTTTGCACGTTTCGCACGTAATGTAATGGGGATCGACACCACAGGTATGAGCGATCTTGAAGCTGCTGAGGCTGGTATTCAGGCTATGGAGAAGTTCTTCAACTCTATCGGCATGCCAACCGATATCCACACCCTCATAGGCAAGGAAATCAGCGAGGCTGAGATTGAGGATATGGCAGACAAATGCACAAACGGCGATACAACAACCGTTGGCGGTCTCAAGGTCCTCAAGAAAGCTGATGTCATCAAGATTTATCAGATGGCGAAGTAAGGCCCCCCTCTAACTCCCCCGAGGGGGAGGATGTTTATATAGTAAAATCCCCTATTCAATCCAAACAAGGAACTGAATAGGGGATTGTTATGTTTATATACTATCAAGAGTCCTCCCCCTCGGGGGAGTCAGAGGGGGGCTCCTACTTCTTCAGCTTAAACCTCTGTATCTTTCCGCTTATGGTCTTAGGAAGCTCATCAACGAATTCCACGACACGAGGGTATTTATACGGAGCAGTCTCATGCTTTACGTGATTCTGCAATTCCTTTGCCAAAGCATCGCCAGCCTTGTCCTTGTATTCATCGGCAAGAACGATGGTAGCCTTTACTATCTGACCGCGAATATCATCAGGAACAGCGGTAATAGCACATTCTACAACAGCAGGATGAGTCATAAGCGCAGACTCTACCTCGAATGGTCCTACACGATAGCCTGATGTCTTGATAACATCGTCCGAACGAGATACAAACCAAAGATATCCATCCTCATCACGATATACGATATCACCTGTATAATAGAGTCCGTTCTGGATTCTCTCCTTAGTCATATCCTCATCACGATAGTAGCCCTTGAAGAGTCCGAGAGGCTTGCCCTTATCCACACGTATCACAAGTTCTCCGTGCTCCATTGGTCCTACGCTCTTCTGCTCGCCATCTACGATGTCAATATCATATTGCGGATTCCTAACGCCCATAGCTCCTGGCTTTGGCTTAACCCAAGGATATGTACCGACTACGAGTGTCGTCTCCGTCTGACCGTATGACTCATATATCATAATGCCTGTCTTCTTCTGCCATTCATCGAACACGCTTGGGTTGAGAGCCTCACCTGCCGTTGTGCAGTATTGTAAGGCTGACAAGTTGTATGCGCTCAAGTCCTCGCGAATAAGGAAACGGTATATGGTTGGAGGTGCACAGAACGATGTGATATGGTAATCCTGCATTATACGGAGGAGGTCTGCAGGTTTGAACTGACCTTCATAGTCATACACAAAGACCGTTGCTCCGGCTATCATCTGTCCATAGAACTTACCCCAAACAGCCTTGCCCCATCCTGTGTCGGCAAGAGTGAAGTGAAGCGAACCCTCATGAACGTTGTGCCAGTACTTGGCTGTGAGGATATGGGCAAGCGGATAAGAGAAATCATGCATCACCATCTTAGGCTCGCCTGTTGTTCCACTAGTGAAATAAAGAAGGAAGTCATCAGTCACCTTGTTTCTTTCAGGAGCCTCGAAAGGGTCTGCCTCCTGAAGTCCGCGCCAATAGTCATACCAGCCATTAGGTATTGTCGGACCTATAGAAATACAATGACGCAAGGTTGGACAGTAACGTTTTGCTTTCTGTACGTTACAAAGCACATTCTGGTCTCCGCAAGCCACGATATAGCCTATACCAGCCATGTGGCAACGGTAGATAATATCTTTGTCGGTGAGCATGTGAGTTGCAGGAATAGCAACAGCACCAAGTTTGTGAAGAGCAACCATGGTGTACCACCACTCTATCCTTCGTTTCAGTATAAGCATCACCCTGTCACCTTTCTTTACGCCCATCTCCTGAAGGAACGAAGCGCATCGGTCGCTTGTGTTCTTGAATGCGCGATAAGTGATATGTTTCTGCTCGCCTTTATCGTTTACCCAAATGATTGCCTCCTTATCAGGCATCTGCTGGGCATATCGGTCGATTACATCATATCCGAAATTAAAATCCTCGGGTATATTGATTTTGAAATTTTGCAGGAAGTCCTCGTAAGAGGAGAACTCCGTTTTTTTCATAAATTGTTCAAGCATACTTTTGTTTTTGTTCTAGCAAATGCATGACAAAAGTACGAAAATATTTATAATAAAATAGCATTATTTTCTCAGAAATTCCCATTTTTTAAAATAAATTATAGATTGCCACATACATTTTTGCGCACACCATTATTGTAGTGTGCAATAGTTTTCTGTTCATTTGCGGTTTTCGGTTTTCCGTCATTTAAGTAGCAAACTGCTTTTTGCCGGAATAAAAACTTTAATGAAATGTAAGGGAAATGACTAGAAAATGTTCATTTTGTTCTATGGATATTATTGCGAAACATTTCAATATCATCCCTTAATTTTACTTATAAACAAAAAAAAAATGCGTGTACCTATATATATCATAAAAGGAAGAAAACGCATAAAAAAACCGACAAAATCGATAACTTTTGCGAAAAAAACGCCCCAAAAACGGTTATTTTGCGTGACTTTCACGTGACTGAAACATATTGTCACATTATTGTCACATTATTGTCACATGAATCTCTTGTGGCTTAAGGCTATATATAGTACCTTTGCAACCGCAAATTCAACAAAAGTAAAAAAGTAAGGAAATACTATGACAAAGAGAATTGTATTCTTGGTAATTGCGTTGGCAAGCCTCTGCTTGACATCCCACGCACAAATCACTCAGACAATCAGAGGCGTCGTAACAGATGCCGTAACACGCGAACCTCTCCCATTCGCCACCGTTCAGGTGGATAATTCGAAGGATATGGTATGCATTACCGATAGCGTCGGCAAGTTCCAGATTCCTGGCGTTACGGTAGGACGTCACACCCTGCGTTGTAACTACGTGGGTTTCCAAACCGTTGACCTCAGCGATGTGCTCGTTACCTCGGCCAAGGAAACCAATATCGATATCCGACTTCAGGAAGATCAGACAACCCTTCAGGATGTGGTTGTACGTCCTAATCTCGCAAAGGAGAACACCTTAAATAAAATGGTACTCACAGGCGGACGTATGTTCAGCATCGAGGAAGCTAGTCGATATGCAGGCGGATTCGACGACCCTGCACGTCTTGCAAGCTCTTTCTCGGGAGTTGCTACAAGTGGTGCCACAAACGGTATTTCCATCCATGGTAATGCCCCTCACCTACTCTCTTGGCGATTGGAGGACATCGAGATTCCGAACCCTAACCATTTCTCTGATATCTCGGTACTCGGTGGCGGTATTTTCTCTTCACTCTCAGCCATGTGTATCGGAAACTCCGACTTCCTCACCTCTGCCTTCCCTGCAGAATACGGAAACGCCGTTTCTGGTGTGTTCGATATGAAGATGCGCAATGGTAACGACCATAAGTACGAGCATGCCTTCCAGATTGGTGTGGCTGGTATCGATGTGGCTTCTGAAGGTCCGTTGAACAGGAATACTGGTGCTTCCTATCTCGTAAACTACAGATACTCAATGACTGGTCTTGCCAGCAGAATGAAGCTTATTGACATGCAGGGACAGGTAATGGACTATCAGGACCTTAACTTCAAATTCAACATCCCTACACGAAAGGCAGGCACATTCACCGTATGGGGAACAGGATTCTTCGACCATTTCCATCGCGAGTCTTCTCCAAAGGACTGGGAATCAATGTTTGACGAGTGCTATGCGTTTAGCGACCAATGGATGGGTGCTATGGGCGTAGGACACGTTCTGCCTATGAAGCACGGACAGTTGAAGAGCAGCATTGGTGTGACATACAACAAGGATGAGTTCACACAGGATGTATATAAAAACCTTCCTGATGACATCTATACAAGAGACAATACCGACGGACTGGAACGTGAACCTTTCTTCGCAGAGGCAAGAAGCTTTACAAACATCACAGCTCGTACTACCTATACACACCGCCATTCCAACCGTTGGCTAGCCCAGTATGGTGCCGTAGCTACAGCTATGCTCTTCGATATGAATATCAGGACAGCATACATTCTCCACGATAAGCTTCATACTATATGTGATAACGACGGCAGCACTACGCTTTTCTCTGGCTTCACAGCACATTCGTTCACGCTCAACCCAAAGACAACCCTCAACGCAGGATTCAACGTACAGCACCTTCTTCTCAATGGTGCAACAACCTTCGAGCCTCGTGTGAGCATGTCACACAAGCTGAGCGATGACATAAGCCTAGCATTAGCCTACGGACTTCACAGCCGTGCGGAGAAGACCGATATCTACTTCACACGCAATATCCCACAGCCTGATGAGAGTAACAACTGGAACCCTACGATTGATCCAAACAGCGATGAACTTGTAAACAAGAAGCTCGGATTCACCAAGAGCCATCACCTCATGGCTACTTTCGGCTGGAAACTTTCTGACCATTGGAACCTCAAGGTAGAGCCTTTCTATCAGTATTTGTTCAATGTTCCAGTAGAGGATGGTAAGCCTTTCTCTGTGCTCAACCGTCAGAGCTTCTATCTTGACAAGACATTGGTAAACAAGGGTAAGGGTCGCAACTACGGTGTTGATATCACTCTTGAGCGTTACATGAAGAACGGCTGGTACGGAATGGCTAACGGCTCATTCTTCAGCAGTAAGTACAAGGGCGGCGATGGCAAATGGCGTCACACTCTCTTCGACCGCAACTATATCATCAACGTGCTTGGTGGTAAGGAATGGATGCTTGGACGCAACAACAACAACATGCTTAGCATCAACGTAAAGGCAACACTTCAGGGAGGTGACAGAGATACCCCACTTGATAAGGAAAGTACCAAAAAGCACCCTAATTATGAAGTGCAATACTTTGAGGACGAGTGTTTCTCTAAGCAGTATGACCCTATGCTGATTATCCACTATACCATCAGCTACCGCATCAACAAGAAGAAACTGTCACACGAGTTCAGCATCAAGCACATCAACTGCACAGGCACCAAGAGCCAGTATGGTTATACCTACGACTATCACAAAGATGAATTCAAGGAGTCAACCTTCACACTATCTCTGCCTAATATCAGCTATAAGATTGAGTTCTGATTTAGTGTAAAGAGTAAAGATAAAAGTATAATGTAGATTGCAAAGCCGCTTAAGGATTATCCTTAGGCGGCTTTTACATATTATAGACAAATTGGCCTTGTAGGGAAGAAATCGAGAATCGAATAATCCTACGCAGTCTCAAGTCTCAGTCTCAGTTGTAAAAACGGAGTCATGTTTTTCTTATATCTCTTCTTATTATATTATATATATTATATAACTAATTAATAATAAGATAGATAGAAGAAGTAAGAAGATAGAAGAAGTAAAAATATATGTTCAATTTTTTGAACTGAGACTGAGACTGAGACCGTTTTTTAATCAGTAACATTTCCCTAAAAAGCTGAAATACAACAAAATACGATATTTCAGCAGTAGTGCTCCAGCTATATCAAAGCCAGATAAGGGCACAAAAATCATCAAATTTTTGTCGTCTGAGACGCGTAAAACTATCATTCTGATGCCATTTTCGGCATTTGCCTCTCATCTACAAGGCGTGAAGGTCATAATTAAATTAACCGTTTCCTCGAGCTTCATGGCCAAATAAACCATCTTATCGGCTCATCAAGTGTAGAAAAAGGACCTGTTGGACAAGATTGTCGAGACTATCTGTCACTCTTTGTGTGCTTCTGTCCTGATTGAGACGCAGAAGATTGCTGCTTGGCAGGCAAAGCAAGAGAAAGGCGAGATAAGAACAGATCATAATTTGAGAATGAAGCAGATCAAAATGCTTCTTTATGTCTTCCCTTATAGGTCTGGCTTGCAGCCATCCCTGGTAGTCATGTGCGCTTGTTTCCTCGTGAGCCTTTAGGGCTCCCAGCAAACAATCCCACCAGCCTACCGGAAGACATCAAGAAGACAAAATATAATACAAAATAGCTCCCTGCGGTCGTAAAAAAATGCGGCGAAAGGAGGATGCGCCAACGAGGGCTGAAGGCCCGACACCTAAAAGGGTAGTCCGTAAGGGCTACCTATAACGATGTTTCGATTAACGAGCGCCATAGGTGCGGCACCTATTGTAACCTGAGTTCGACCACTTAGTTTAGCTTGTTTGCCCTTCTGGCCGCATGTCACCTAATTGCGGATAATCATCTTACAGGAAAAAAACAGGAAAATGTCCTGCTATTGCACGCTAATTCACGCTAAGTTCTAACCGCCAATTCGGGATTTAGTAACTTTGCACTTGAAAAAAACAACAAAATATCATACTAAACTACGCTAAACCACATTAAACCGCAACCGCCAATTCGGGATTTAGTACTTTTGTATTGTGAATCAGGAACAGACCCTCTAAATCTCCCTGCATAGGGAGACTTCCATCGCCCAAAAGCTTTCCCCCCATGCAAGGGGACCAAGAGGGGCTTAAGTCCCATGTGATTCCCAAGTGATTCCTATGTGATTCCCATTTCTGATGGGAGGCAAAGGGAGCCGACAACAGAACAACGGAGAATGAAGAAATGCAGACATGCTTTTCTATCAAAGGCCACGAGCGAAGAGAAACTGATTCTGATTCCACCCATTCTCAATCTATCAATCATTATTAACACTTAACGCCCGCCCCGCCTCGGCGGTTATGACTCTAATGCTATAAAAACTCTCCCTCTCGGGGCAGATAGAGGGGGCTCTATGTCAAAAGGTACTTGGAAATTCATTCTTCAGACGCAGGCGGAGATACCGACCGCTATTACGACTACCCTAGGAGTTATGAGTTGTTTAGGTGTATAGTCAGGCTTGGTTATGCTAACAAAAAAAAGCTCCATTGTCATCACGACATTGGAGCATTTTTTTTATGTTAACTCATAAAACCTTCAGAGAAGGAAGCTCTTCGCTTTTTAGTGTTATCCTAATGAGTTAAGCATGAATCTTTTACCTAAAAACTAAAACCTAAAAAATATATTATTCTGCTAACCTAAACAATTGCCTTTTCTCATATCGTCATTTCGGAATGTTTCCAGAAGTTTTACCTTCCTTTTGACGAAGGAATCATTTCTGATTTCCGAGTGCAACGTGTGAAACACCTCGCACGAAGGAAATAAAGCAAGTTGACTGAAAGTCAGCGCTTGTCTCTGATTTCCGAGTGCAAAATTAATACAATTTATTTGTGTGCGCAAACAATTTTTGAAAAATGATAGATTTCGGGGTGTTTTATTGATACATATCAAACATATGTGTGCGCACACAATGGTTACTCTTCGATAAATACCTCGTCGATAGCCTTGCGTTTCTTTGGTGAGATATCGCTTGCTGGATGTCCGAGAGGTATGATTACGGCAGGTTCTTCCTCCTCCGGCATGTTGAAGAGTTCCTTGCAATGTGCAGGACGGAAATTGCATACCCAGCAAGTGCCGAGACCGAGTTCCGTGGCAGCGAGGCACAGATGCTCTACAGCGATGGAGATGTCGATGTTGCCGTGACTCTTGCCGTCCTTGCGAACCCACTCCTGATCATGGAGAACGGATGCGATGATATACATAGGAGCTGTGGCAAACCATTCCCTGTCATAGCACTCGCGCAACTTACGCTTGCCTTCCTCGCTCTTGATGATACGGAAGCGCCACGGTTGTTTATTTACTGCGGAAGGTGCAAGACGCACACATTCCTTTATATACTCAAGTTGCTCGTCGCTAACAGCCTCAGAGGTATAATCCCTGCAGCTATATCTGTTTTCAATGATCTTTGATAATTCCATAATTATTGCTTATTTAGTTTCTTGCACGGTGATTTCATCGATTTTGCAATCCCCTTTGTCATCTACGGTAAATGGAGCAGACAGGTCAGGCATGTCATCATAGGTAAGCGCAAGACCTGTTGTGAATTTCACGCCTGGCACAAAGACCACTCTTGGCTCTTCGCCGCTGAGGTCGTAATAAAGCTGCTCACCAATCCACAACGGTTTCTCTTCGTCGAATCCGCCCATGTCGGTAACTGTGTTAGTTACGGTTGTCAATACCCTGTCTTCATCATAGAGAGTAACATTTTCTCCATCAATGGTATACCCCATGCGCCTGAGCAGTTTCTTTTGCACATCATACGGATTCACCTCAGTCTTGATGTATGCTTTGCCGTCGTCTTGGAAGCGTATCTGATAGAGCCATTCCACACGAACGCCCGTTCCTGCCATGGCGACGGCTGTAAGCCACAAATCGCCTGTCTTGGCATTATACCTTGCCTGTGGCTCACGAGAGTTGTGAATATTCAGGAAATTGGTTGTCACAGCACCTTTTGTCACCATTATGCCAAAGCCCTCGGATAGTGTCTGGTCAATCTCACCAATAGAGAACACGGCAATCCCTGTGGTAGAATCGCTCATGATTTCTTGTGAATGGAACTTAACGGCGTTGTCCATTGCCTTCTTCACATTGGCAGGGACTGAGTCAGGTTGCATAGGCTGCTCCAAGACACCAGCCATCGGCATTGTTGTGACACTTGTAATCGTACATCCTACCATAATAAGGCAAATGGCAAGAAATGGGATGAATGCATTAAAAATAATCTTTCTCATAATATATATATATGTGGTTTGCAAAACTAAAAACCGAAGACAAAATTACGGATTTTTTCCGTATTATGCGTATATTTTGCGAATTTTATTAGGCATTTGCAGTAAAAAATCTCTTCAAGAGTAGGAAAAAACGGAAAAAAAGCATTACAGGCAAACGCATTATAAGGGCATCGATATTTTCATGCACACAAAAAAAAGTCGAAAAGTTTTGGAATTATGAAAAGGCATTAGTAATTTTGCAGTCGGAAACCAGATTAATACATACGACTATGAGCAAAGACAACAACAATAGCCAACTGACGGATTACGAGAAATACTGTCAGATGATGGCACAGCAACAGGAAGAGGACATGGACGAACTGATTTCCGGTGACATGAGTGAAGAAGCGCCGGAGGGAGTGTTCGTGAGGGGGCATTAGTTTTTTGGGTTAGAGGTTAGTGGGATAAAACTAAAGAGCATTAAACTTTAGACCTTAGTCCAGACTTTTAATATAAAAAGGAATGAACAATCAGAAGAAAGATTCAATGGAATGGGAGGTGCTTGAAAGCGAGTACCTATATAAGAGACCGTGGTTGACTGCAAGACGTGAGCACGTAAAACTGCCTACAGGTGCGGAGATACAGGATTTCTACGTATTGGAATATCCTGAATTCTGCAACGTTATCGCCATAACAAAGGAAGGCAAGTTCCTCATGGAGAGGCAATACCGTCATGCACAGCATTTCACGGGCATTGAGATTCCTGCGGGATGCGTGGAGGAAGGTGAGGACCCGATGGAGGCTGCCAAAAGGGAGCTTTATGAAGAGACTGGCTATGCAGGTGGTGAATGGAGTAAGCTGATGACCATTAGTCCGAATGCCGGAGCATGTACAAACTATAGCCATACGTACATTGCCATGGGCGTTGAGCCTGTATCTACTCAGCATCTTGAGGAATCGGAGGATATCAAGATCGTGCTTCTCGACAAGGAGGAGGTCCTTCGTATGCTGAAGAATGACGAGTTCCATCAGGCAATGATGGCTGCGCCTCTGTGGAAGTATTTTGCCCTGTGGGGGGAGATTTGAGGTTAGAGGTTAGAGATTAATGAAGATAGTTCTTGCATTTGATTCGTTCAAGGGTTGTATGACGGCAGAGGAGGCATGTCATACGGCTGCATTGGCAATTCATGAGGTTCTGCCACAGGCAGAGGTCGTGGAATGTCCATTGAGCGATGGAGGCGAGGGACTGGTGGATTGTGTGGAGAAGATGCTTAGCGTGAAGCGTGTGTATCTAAAAGCGCATGACCCACTTATGAACATCATAGATGCAAGTTATGTGATCTCTTCAGACGGCAAGACGGCATATATGGAAATGGCGGCTACAAGCGGTTTGACGCTCGTGCCACAGAACAAGCGTAATCCGATGCTGACAACCACGTATGGCGTGGGCGATATGATTATGGATGCTGCAAGACGCGGTTGCAAGGAAATAGTGATGGGTATCGGCGGAAGTGCTACGTGCGACGGAGGACGTGGCATGATAGAATGCCTAAAGGCTAACGGCTATACCCTCCCCTCTTCGCTCCTTCCACATATCACCGTGGCTTCCGACGTCACCAATCCTCTTTACGGAGAACTCGGTGCAGCGTATGTATTCGCGCCACAGAAAGGAGCGACACCCGAGCAGGTGAAACTACTTGATGAAAGACTTCAAGAGTTTGCGAAGGAGACGAAAACTTTAGGACTTGCCACCTTGGATTTAGCATTGTACTCGGGGGCAGGAGCAGCCGGAGGACTCGGATACGGTCTTATGGCATACCTTAAAGCGGAACTAAAATCAGGAATAGAGATAATACTGGATATCAGCGCATTCGACGATGCGATCAATGATGCATCGCTGATTATAACAGGCGAAGGGAAATCAGACATCCAGACTCTTATGGGCAAGGTCCCTCATGGTGTACTGAAACATAGTAAAGAACACGATATCCCAATATGGCTTATGTCTGGCAGCATAGAAAACGAAGACTTGCTCGCCCGTCACTTCGACGTGGTGAGGAGCATTAACGAAGGGGATGATCGTCCACTCGCCACCCTACTCCAACCAAACGTGGCGAAGGGAAATCTGGGAGAGACAGTTAAACAGTTATTGGGAAAGTAAATTCCACTTGCGTTGGTATATTTGAAAAGTAAAGTGGAAATAAATTGAATCAGTAAATTATATTCAGCAAATTAAATCCGAGAATTAAGGGGAAACGGATTTATCAAATTTATCTGACCACAGATATCCGAGATTGTACAGCCTCCTAAGCTCGGGGATTTAGAGAGGTTGAGCCTTTTTCTTTAATCATCATACTTATACTTAACAGGCATGACATTGAGACCGGGGTTCTTCTTCAGGCAAGCAGCCAGCGGACTCTTGATCCTTTTTAATCCCTTAGCAAGGCTGTTGGCGTTGAGACGTGCACCTTTCAGACTGGTATGGGTATGGTCGTGACTAAAATAGGACATGGCACGAGGCTTCATGCCGCAATACTTGTCCAACCAGTCGGCTGTTATATTATGAATATCCACAAACTCCACATTCTGCTCCTTCGCAATCTCACTACACCATTGTGGAATGTAGTCGTCGTTGCGACGCTCTATATAGCACTTGCCTTTTTTCTGCTTCACAGGATGGAACTTTCCATGCACCATTCCATCACCATCATCCCATTCATTACGAGGGGTGAAAGACAGAATAACAGGTATTGCCCCCTTTTCCTTGCAGTCGTCAATCATCTTACGAAGATACCAGCCAAATGAATAGATAACCCTATACTTACCGCTACTTGCCATGCGATACACATTGGAAGTATCCTTGGCACATGCGATCTCACCACGTTCCTTCTGTTTGTCAATAGGACCTATATCATTATGCCCAAACTGTATAAGCACATAGTCACCCGGACGCAGGACAGAATAGACCTCCTGCCACAAGCCATCATGGTTATAGGTACGAAGAGAACGGCCTGCACGAGCAGCATTGATGAAAGTACATTTCTTCTCGTCGAATATGGTATAGCCCTGTGAGCCCCATCCCCACATACCGTCAGTTTCCCTATCCTTGTTTTTTCCCGTGGAATCGCCACACAAGAACACACGAGGTTTCTGTTTCTTTTCCTCTTCAGACTTTGTTTTCGGAATCACATAGCCGTTATCGTCGAAGTTATCAGGTTCCAATGACATGAGCTTAGCTTCAATGGAATCTGTTCTGTGGAGCATGTTCTTAATGAGGTACGTCTTCAGAGCCTCAAGTCCGGCACGCTCAAACGCATCGTAGGAATCATCGAGTTCAAGATTCTCTATACCCTCTGCAGCAGACTCAGCATTAAGCAGGGCACCATAGGCAGACGTGTGAATCTTGTCAAGATAGAAATGGTAATCGACTTTCCACTGGCTGAATTTCTCCAACTTTGTGGCAGAGATGTCATTCAAGTCAACGACAGGCGCTTTCAGCTCCTTACCCAACGCAAATATGGCAGGTGTGAAGGATGTGAGTTTACGTTGTATTCTGTTGGAGTCTTTCTCACGGTCATTTCGAGGTGTTAGGGTAAAGAGCACAGGAATACCGCCCTGTACACGTGTTTCATTGACAAACCTACGGATATAACCTCCAAAAGTATATATGGTATCTTGAGAACGAGTAACCTTGTTAAAGCACACTATACTGTCATGAGCCAAACTCAACTTGCCGTCAGGACGATAACTTGAGCGTGCCCTGATACTGTCAATAGGCCCGTTGTCATTGTGCCCGAGCTCGAGGAATACGAAATCGCCCTTCCTCACGCCACTGAGAGTGCGTTTCCACAGAGAAGGATTCTTATAGAAAGTGCGCGGACTTGTCCCACCAAGAGCATGATTCTCAACAGTTACCTTATCTGCATCATAAAATCTGTGTTCGACATATCCCCACCCCAGTTGTCCGTTACTGCCGTTCCCAAGTGTACCGGTACGCATGGTGGAATTGCCGACAAGGAATATCACCGGATTATTACCCTTACGGGTAGAACCCGGGACTGGTCGAGCCTCATTGGCAATGTCTATCGAATCCTCTGTCACATCGTGTACGCCATTAATATCACGCCAGATGCCATCATTAGGATTTGTCTGTCCGAATGATACAAGAGGCAATAACAGAAATAAAGTGCAATATACGATGTGTGATTGATAATTCTGCATTACGTAGCTGTTAGTTCTTTTCTTTCCTCACATATTGTCCTTTTCCAGAAGTAAACCATCCCCATGAGATGGCATTTTCAGGACAATGATGCAGGCAGGCATAGCATGTCATGCATCTGCCATTATGAAGCCAAACAGGAGTCTTATCGGCATCCCGACACTCTATATCACCAACAGGACACAGACTCGCACATTTCCCGCAGCCTATACATTTCTGCCTGTCCACGGAAAAATGCTTGTCGGTAACGAGGTGATTGTGGAAGAAACCACCAAGGAAACCGCTGTAGAAACCCGGGAATGCGCCCTTGTCAAGATGCTCTCCTCCACGGCTCTCGCTAATCCATTCAGAGAACTTATCAAGCCTTATGGTTGCATTTCTGATTTTCTCTGCTTCACGGAGAGTCTTATCGAGATACATGAATGGGAGTCCGATATAGCTCTCAGGCATGATAATGGAATATGAAGCATTGAGATGCAAGTTAACATCCCTCAGATGTCCGGCAAGGAGCGTCATTATCTCTCCAGCACTATCGCCACAGGTACAGAGAGCGTATGTATAGGTGCTCTCATGGTAATGCACCAGTTTAAGGTGTGAGATAAACTCACGCACGATGCTCGGCACACGCCATCCATGTACGGGGAAGACGAATCCCACCTTCTCACCAGCCTTGAGGGTAAACTCGCATGAGGCATCATTGTGTAACACATCCACAATGGAGATGGCTTTGTCACACGTCTTGGCAGCAAGCTTTTGTGCCGCCCATTTACTGTTGCCTGTTGATGAGAAATAGAATATCATGGCCTTTACTCTTTAATTTTTCCACTTTCTACTTTACTCTTAAACTTTACTCTTCCTCGTTTCCTTTTGTCTTTAGGATAATTGAAGTAGCTCCTATGGTAAAGAGTGTGTCGTTCCCAATAACCCTTCGTTCACGATCACCAAGAATCTCGTTGTCAACGAAAGTGCCTGTATAGCTCGGACCGTCGCGAAGCACGTATTTCAGGTTGCCGTGCTTGTCACGGCTCACGTTGATTATACAGTGGTTCATATCAATCGAAGGGTCGTTGGTCTCAATAGGCGTGTTGCATTTCGAGCCCTTCATATACCTTCCGATGATATTATCCCCCATCTTCAACGGGAGGACCTGCTTATAGTGGAAAACGTTCTCTATCACGATGATAGCACCGCATCCCTCATCTGTTTCTTCTGCTGTAGGATTCTCTTCTTTCTGCTGTTTCCTAAGTTTTGACACACCTATTCGTATGCCAAATTCCTTGCCACAAGAGTCACACTGGAATACCAGTGACTGACCATCGGTATATTTCGTTTCGTCGAATGTGATATAGTTGTCACACTTGGGGCATCTTACTCGTTTCATGTGTTTTCAGTTTCTAATCCATTGTCTCCATCACCCAGGCATCCTTGAACTCCGATGACATTTCCCTGAGCTCGTGAACTCCATTCATAGCCTCACTCTCGGAAGAATACTTTCCGCAGATGACCTTGCTACCGTTGCTTGCAGCAATGACTCTTGCATCCTTCACACCTTTCTTTATAAGTAACGAAACATATTTCTCAGCATTAGCCTTGGTGACACGGCTTGCAAGGACGATGACGAATGTAGGCTTGCTCTCTTCAACTTGGCTTACAGTCTCAGAAACCTTGCTATTGGCTGCATCAGCAACAACTTTGTTCTCTGCCTCTGTACGGTCAATACGAACCGCAGCACCGTTGATTACCTTTATTGCTCCAAGTTCCTCAGGAGTCGTGGTCTGAGCCTTTGGCATCACCTTGGTCAAAAGGCCTGTGTCAATAGAGCCCTTCTGAAGTCCGTCGAAGTAATTATACCCGCCAAATGGAAGGATTGCAAAGACCACAACAAAAAGTACTACGGCTACCGCCGCTATCTTCTTTAGGGTTGAGACCTTGATTGTGACGACATCATCCTCGTAATCCTCATATTCCCTCTCGACCTCCTGCTGCTCCTGCTGCAATTCAACAACAACAGTCTTCACAGGCTCTTCCTCTTCAGGTTTCTGTGCCTCTGGAGCTGCCACCGTAGAAATTATCTCTTCCTGCTTTTCCGGGAGTTTACAGAGTTTGTTGCACTCAAATGACGAAAGAGCATACAACTCAGGAGTTAGAATACCCGCAGAACAAGGTTCAAACTCAAGATTACCCTCGTCGTTGGTCAGAATGACGCCAATATCAGGAAGCTCAAAGAAGCCCTGATTGTTGATCAACTGACGCATCTCCGACACCTCAGCCTCTATACGTTTGATAGCATCAGGAAAACTGATATCGTATGCCTCTACGTAAGAAAGGGCTAGGAGAGAATCGTTTATATGAAGTTTAGGATTGAATCCAAGGGTACGGCTTGGTGGCAAGAACAGTCTCTCCTCCTCATCATATACAGAATCCACATGATGAGCCATGAACCCACCAAAGCCAGGAACAATGACACAATCATTGTTTAGGAGGAGAATTTCGATATGTTTTGCCAGTTCTACCATTGGAGTTGCAAAGATAGAAATTTTTCCCGAAAAAAACAAATATTTGGGGAATAAAACCAAGAAATATTTTTTTCCCGAAAAAAACTCGCAAAACATTTTTCCTTTCAGAATCTTTTTATTATATTTGCAGCCACAATATGAAAAAAATACAAACTTTTATTATAGGAATTTCCGTCATAGCCTTTATGGCAAGCTGTGGAAACACTCCAGAGAAAAACAACACTCCTGCCGAAGACCTTGAGGCGAAGAAAACTATACAGGGCATTTGGGTAGATGAACTGGAAGGAGATTGTGTCTTTAGGGCAAAAGGAGACACCATATTCTATACAGATTCTCTAAGTGAGCCTGTGAAGTTCCACATCTGCGCTGACACTCTTTACCTTGAAAGCTCACACCCAGCCAAATATCATCTGAACAAGCTCTCCGACCATGTGCTTCGCTTCGTAAACAACGACGGCGATGAGGTTTCCCTTGTCAAATCCGAAGACAAGAGCCTCTTAAAACTATTTGAGAAGATCAAGAAGTCAATAGACCATATCAACCAAGGAGAGCTTATCAAGCGTGACTCCATAATGTCAGTTGGCAACAAGCGTTTCCATGCATACGTTCAGGTGAACCCTACAACATACAAGGTATTTCATCCTACCATCAATGATGATGGCGTATCGGTAGATCACGCCTATTTTGACAACATCATACACATAGCCCTGTACGACGGTGCGAGGAAGATAATAAACCGCGACTATCGCAAGAAGGATTTTTCAGCATACGTTCCAAAGGAATACATAGCCCATTGTATCCTTTCTGATATTGTCATAGAGAAGGCTACCGCTGACGAGGTTACATTTGTTGCCATTCTCAGCACCCCCGACACCTATACATCATATCAGATAAACATCGTGGTAAGCATTGACGGTCAGGTGAAGATGAGTGTTTAGAGATTAGAGATTAGAGGTTAGAAGATAGAGATTAGGGTGCATAAAGTATATAACCATAAGGAAATTGCAGCAAGGATAAAGACGATGATTTGTGACAATCATCTATTTCGTGACATACACCTGTCACGAGAAACCCTTGCCAAAGAATTGGAAATATCCCCAGCAAGGGTATCTATTGTTTTTCAGGAAGAGATTGGCACATCATTCTACGATTTTGTAAACAGACAACGTACCTACCACGCACGACGCCTTCTGAAATCTACCGTACACAAGAACGACACCCTTGAGGACATAGCCTTACAGTCTGGTTTCAGTAACCGCATGACTATGCACCGTATGTATCTCAAGGTATATGGAATAACTCCTGGAGACGAGCGCAAAAAACAACAAACGAGAAAATGAACAATAACTTCCAATATCAAGGCGAGCGTTTCGCCGATATTCAGATGCTTCGTTACCGACTACCCGGTTTCGAGGCATTGTCGTTAAATCAAAAACTGTACATCTACTATCTCTCCGAGGCTACACTCTGGGGAAGGGACATCACCTTCGACCAGTTCGGCAAGTACAACCTTCTTATCCGAAGCACTCTTGAGAAAGTGTATGTGGAAAAAATAAAGGGGAACTGCAAAGCAGATGAGCCTTTGGTGAATAAAGCGAAAAGCGGGAAGGATTCCAATTTCAACAAGTTCACGGAGTATCTGAAGCGTGTATGGTTCTCAAACGGCATATACCATCACTATGGCTGCGAGAAATTCAAACCAGAGTTTTCACAGTCTTTCTTTGAGGATGTAGTCCGCAAAACTCTCGGAAAAGACGCAGAAGAAATACTAAAGCAAATCACTCCTATCATCTTCAATCCTAACATTTTACAAAAGCGGGTAAACAAGTCTGACAACGACGATCTGATCAAGACATCTGCCTGCAACTACTACGAGAACGTATCGCAGCAGGAAGTGGAGGATTACTACTCTACCCTATCCGACAAGAATGATCCTGAGCCACCTTCATACGGTCTCAACTCTACCCTTATCAAGAAGCCCGACGGTTCACTTCATGAGGAAGTTTGGCGTATCGGAGGAAAGTATTCTGACATCATTGAGCATATCGTGGAGAATCTCAGCAAGGCTTCAGAATATGCTGAGAACGACCAGCAACGCAAGATTATCGCCCTACTCATTGAATACTACAAGACAGGCGACCTGCGAATCTTTGACCGCTATTCTATTGAGTGGCTAAAGGAACTTGAGGGTAATATCGACTTTATAAACGGATTCATAGAGGTGTATGGCGACCCTCTCGGTATCAAGGCTTCATGGGAGGGAATCGTGGAATACAAGGATTTGGAGGCGTGTCATCGTACTCAGACAATATGTCAGAAAGCCCAATGGTTTGAAGACCATTCTCCTGTTGACCCTCGATTCCGCAAGAAGGTGGTAAAGGGTGTAACTGCAAATGTGATCTGTGCAGCCATGCTCGGAGGAGACGAATACCCATCTACAGCCATAGGTATCAACCTGCCAAATGCAGATTGGATTCGTGCTCAGCATGGTTCTAAGAGTATTACTATAAGCAACATCACCCATGCCTATAATGAGGCAGGAAAAGGAAACGGTTTCCTTGATGAGTTTGCAATAGACAAGGATGTTGTGGCTATGGTTCGTAAATACGGAGACCGTTGTGACGATCTACATACAGATCTTCACGAATGTCTAGGGCATGGTAGCGGACAGCTTCTTCCCGGCACAGATCCAAACGCTTTGAAGAATTACAGCAGCACGATAGAAGAGGCTCGCGCAGACCTTTTCGGCCTTTATTACATCGCAGATCCGAAACTTGTGGAGCTTAATCTTCTTGATGATGCAGAGGCATATAAGTCACAGTATTACACATACTTAATGAACGGACTCCTCACCCAAAGTGTCCGTATCAAACTTGGCGACAACATAGAGGAAGCACACATGCGAAATCGCGCCTTGATAGCCAACTGGGCATACGCTCATGCCGATGGCGCTATGGAGCTTGTAAAGCATACGGAAGGCGATACGACAAAGACTTATCTCAAGATAAACGACTACTCACGTCTTCGTGAACTCTTTGCCACCCTCCTTGCCGAGATTCAGCGCATAAAGAGTGAGGGCGACCTTGAGGCTGCACGTAATATCGTTGAAACATACGGAGTGAAGCTCAATCAGGACCTCCACAAGGAAATTCTCGACCGCTACAAGAATCTTAATATCGCTCCATACAAGGGGTTCCTCAATCCAAAGCTCACTCTCGTAAAGGATGGTGATACTATTAAGGATGTTGCCGTTTCATACGACGAGACACTTGATGAGCAGATGCTGAGGTATAGCAGAGAGTATAGTGTAAAGAGTAAAGTAGAAAGTGAAAAGTAGAAAGTGAAAAGTAGAAAGAGTAAAGCAGAATGGACATGACAACAGAAGAAAAACTCAAGCATATAAAGCAGTCTTTCCGACTTCTGATGAATGGTGTAACGGCGCAATCGTTACGTGACAAGGGATTGGAATATCACCTCAACTGGGGAGTTAACCTGTTGCATCTCAAGGAGATGTCAGAATCTTACGGAAAAGATTTTGACCTTGCCATAGCACTATGGAAAGAGGATATCCGTGAATGTAAGATTCTTGCAACTCTCATTATGCCAGCAGAGAAGTTTGAAAGTGACCTCGCAACCCTGTGGATAGAACAGGTACGCTCTCAAGAGATTGCCGAACTTCTCGTCATGAACCTTCTGCAATACGTAAACTATGCAAGCGACATGGCATTCCAGTTGCTTGCTGAACAGACTACACTCCCCCGACTTATAGGTTTCAACATTCTCGCACGTCTTTTCTCACGAAATATGTCGCCAAACGAGCGTGATATAAACGAGTTTATAGACCAGGCAATAACCGCCCTAAAAGACGAATCTTTGTCGCTCAGGCATGCTGCACTTAACAGTGTTCAACGTTTCGCCACATTGGGTGAAATGCATGAAACAATAGCAAGAGGTGCGCTAAAACCACTCGAAATGGACTATCTCGTGTAACTTTTCACGAGATTTTTCTTTTTTATAAAAAAAAATCATTACTTTTGCACCTTATTATATAGCAAAAGTAAAACTAAAAAAAAGAATAATAACAATAAAATACAAAAATGCTAACACTGAAACTTATAACTGAAGAGACCGAGCGTGTAATTGCTGGTCTTGAGAAGAAGAATTTCAAGGGCGCTCGTGAGGCCATCGACAACGTAATCGCCGTTGACAAGAAGCGTCGTGAGGCTCAGCAGAAGATGGACAGTCTTCTTGCAGAGCAGAAGAAGGCAGCCGGCAACATCGGCCGTCTGATGAAGGAAGGCAAGAAAGACGAGGCCGAAGAGGCAAAGAAGACCGTTGCAGCCCTCAAGGACGAGTCAAAGGCTATGCAGGATGTGATGGAGGCTGCCGAGAAGGAGCTTACCACCCTACTCTGCCAGATTCCAAACATCCCTTACGATGAGGTTCCTGAAGGCAACTGCGCTGAGGACAACTGGGTTGTAAAGTCTAACCTCAAGGAGTGCGTAATCGGTAAGGATACCGTAGGCAACTGGGATGCTAATCCTGTTGTTGAGACAGCTAAGCTTCCTCACTGGGAACTTGCAAAGAAGTATAACCTCATCGACTTCGACCTCGGCGTAAAGATCACAGGTGCCGGTTTCCCTGTATATATTGGTCTTGGTGCTCGTTTGCAGCGTGCCCTCATCAATTTCTTCCTCGACGAAGCTCGTGCCTCTGGTTATACAGAGATTATGCCACCAACAGTAGTAAATGCGGCTTCTGGCTATGGCACAGGTCAGCTTCCAGACAAGGAAGGCCAGATGTACCATTGCGAAATTGATGACCTCTACCTCATTCCTACAGCAGAGGTTCCTGTAACCAATATCTACCGTGACGTTATCCTTGACGAGAAGGATCTTCCAATCAAGAACTGCGCATACACACAGTGTTTCCGGCGTGAGGCTGGTTCTTATGGTAAGGACGTGCGCGGCCTTAACCGTCTGCATGAGTTCTCAAAGATTGAGATTGTGCGCATTGACAAGCCAGAGCATAGTGCAGAGTCACACAAGGAGATGCTCGCACACGTTGAGGGACTTCTCAAGAAACTTGAGCTCCCATACCGTATTCTTCGTCTATGCGGCGGTGATGCTTCATTCACATCAGCCATCTGCTACGACTTCGAGGTTTATTCTGAGGCACAGAAGCGTTGGCTTGAGGTTTCTTCTGTTTCAAACTTCGATACATATCAGGCAAACCGTCTGAAGTGCCGTTACCGTAATGCCGAGACAAAGAAGACAGAGCTCTGCCATACTCTCAACGGCTCTGCCCTCGCTCTCCCACGTATCGTTGCATCTATCCTCGAGAACTTCCAGACAGAGGAAGGCATCCGCGTACCAAAGGTACTCGTTCCATATATGGGATGTGAGATAATTAAATAAGAATAAAGATAAGAGGTTAGTGGTTAGAGACAAAGGTTTATATTCTTTCCACTAACCTCTACCAAACAAATTCTAAACGCCAATAACTATTAAATAACCTATACAAAAACTTATGTCTTTCAAAATCGTATCAAAGAAACAATTCTCCGAGAAAGTATTCTGCATGGAGATTGAGGCTCCGCTGATTGCCAAGAGCCGCAAACCGGGCAACTTCGTCATCGTGCGTGTTGACAAGCACTCAGAGCGTATGCCTCTCACCATTGCCGATGCTGATATCCAGCGTGGAACTATCACCCTCGTCATTCAGGAGGTGGGTATGTCATCAACAAAACTATGTCGTAAGGAGGTTGGTGACACAATAGAAGACCTCGTTGGTCCTCTCGGAAATCCTACACATATAGAGAACTTCGGTACTGTAATCTGCGCATGCGGTGGACTTGGAGCTGCTCCTATGCTACCAATCATCCGCGGTCTTAAAGCAGCAGGAAACCGCGTGCTCTCAGTTATCGCTGGCCGTACAGCAGAACTCGTTATCATGGAAGATGAGATTCGCGAGTCTTCTGATGAGGTTATCATCATGACCGATGACGGCTCAAAGGGCGAGAAGGGCGTAGTGACTATCGGTATTGAGAAATTCTGCCAGCAAGAGCACATCGACAAGGCATTTGCCATCGGTCCTCCTATTATGATGAAGTTCTCATGTCTCATGACACAGAAATACGGAATCTCTACTGATGTCAGCCTCAATACAATTATGGTTGACGGTACAGGTATGTGCGGTGCTTGCCGTCTCACAATTGGAGGAAAGACCAAGTTCGTGTGCATTGACGGTCCTGAGTTTGACGGTGCACTCGTTGACTGGGATGAGATGTTCAAACGCATGAGTACCTTCAAACGTGCAGAGAAGGAGGAGATGGAACACATCGAGGAGCACATCTATGAGGACGTGATGAACGGTATCAAGGAAACTACCGATGTAGTAATGGACAACGATCCGACAAACGATCCTATCGAGGTACTCACCGACCGCAACGCCCTTTGGCGCGAAGAACTTCGTAAGAGCATGAAGCCAAAGGAGCGTACTGCTATTGAGCGTGTTAAGATGCCAGAGCTTGATCCTGTATATCGTGCAACCACACGTCTTGAGGAAGTGAACAAGGGCTTGACAAAGGAAATGGCACTCACAGAGGCAAAACGTTGTCTTGACTGCGCCAAGCCTTCATGCGTAGAGGGCTGTCCTGTAAATATCAACATCCCTTCATTCATCAAGAACATTGAGCGCGGACAGTTCCTTGCAGCAGCAAAGGTTCTCAAGGACACCTCTGCCCTACCTGCCGTATGCGGTCGCGTTTGCCCACAGGAGAAGCAATGTGAGTCAAAGTGTATTCATCTGAAGATGAACGAACCTGCCGTAGCCATCGGATATCTCGAGCGTTTCGCAGCCGACTATGAGCGTCAGAGCGGTAATATCTCCCTCCCTGACATCGCACCTTCAAACGGTATCAAGGTTGCCGTTGTAGGTTCTGGTCCTGCAGGTCTCTCTTTCGCAGGTGATATGATCAAGAAGGGCTATGACGTCTATGTATTCGAGGCACTTCATGAGATTGGAGGTGTGCTCAAGTATGGTATTCCAGAATTCCGTCTGCCAAACGCTATCGTTGACGTGGAGATAGAGAACCTCCGCAAGATGGGTGTTCATTTCCTTACTGATGTCATTGTGGGTAAGTCTATCTCTGTTGACGAACTCGAGGCACAGGGCTTCAAGGGAATCTTCGTAGCATCAGGTGCGGGATTACCTAATTTCATGAACATTCCAGGCGAGAACCTCATCAACATAATGTCATCAAATGAGTATCTCACACGTGTGAACCTCATGGATGCAGCCAATCCAAAGACCGACACACCTATCAACCTTGGTAAGAACGTACTCGTAGTAGGCGGCGGTAACACGGCTATGGACTCATGCCGCACGGCAAAGCGCCTTGGTGCAAACGTAACACTCGTATATCGTCGTTCTGATGCAGAACTTCCTGCACGTGCTGAGGAAGTTAAGCACGCAAAGGAAGAGGGTATCGAGTTCAAGACACTCCACAACCCTGTCGAGTATATTGCAGACGAGAATGGTGCTGTGAAGCAGGCCGTACTCGCAATAATGGAACTTGGCGAACCTGATGAGTCCGGACGTCGCACACCTGTTGATACAGGCAAGCGCATCACCATCGACGTTGATCAGGTCGTAGTAGCGGTAGGTGTAAGTCCGAACCCACTCGTACCAAAGTCAATCGAAGGTCTAGAGCTCGGTCGCAAGAATACAATCGCAGTAAACGAAACCATGCAGTCATCACGTCCAACCATCTATGCCGGTGGTGACATTGTCCGTGGTGGTGCAACCGTAATCCTCGCAATGGGTGACGGTCGTCGCGCTGCAGCAAATATGCACGAACAACTATCTAAAAAATAAAAAGACCCACCACTAGCCCCTCACATAAAGGGAGGGGAATAGTTACATAGCTTTGGCAATGGGTCGATTAAGAACAATAATCAAAACGTAAACTATCCCTATACCCGAAAAGAGGTATCTACTCCCCTCCCTTTATGGGAGGGGGCAAGGGGGGTGGGTCTTTTATAATGAACTCAATTTACACAATCTTACTGCTCGTACTAAGCAATATCTTCATGACATTTGCTTGGTACGGGCATCTTAAATTACAGCAGACAGGCGTATCATCCAACTGGCCCTTGATAGCCACAATAGCTTTCTCATGGGGCATAGCATTCTTTGAATACTGCTGTCAGGTACCTGCCAACCGCATAGGATTCATTGAGAACGGCGGTCCTTTCAACCTTGTTCAGCTGAAGGTAATACAGGAAGTTATCAGCCTAATTGTATTCACAATAATAGCCCAGTGCTTGTTTACCGGCCAGTCATTACATTGGAATCACCTCGTTGCTTTCCTATGTCTGATAGCAGCCGTATATTTCGTATTCATGAAATAGATATATGAATAGACATCTGATGCATATCTACCTCATCATCACGCTTTTGTGCGTTTTCCTTGGTTTCGAACATGGAGTCAAGGCGCAGAGTCGTATAGATAATCAAAGCCCAAAGAACGAGCATCAGATAAAGCAAAGCGATAACTGCCTTAATACCACAGCAGAAGAGTCACAGAGCCCTGTCGAAGTGGCCTTTCGCTCGACACAATCATCTCAACGCGTTGTATCTTCACGCCCAACCCGCCTTTTACCTACACATGGCGGAAGACCAAACAATCACTTTGGAAGTTGGACATCAACAAAAGTTTTCACCCCTTTTAATATTACCCTTTTACAACCGTACCTAAAGTTTTACAGGCTCTATGCGGTTGTTGCCTCTCCGCGCCTTCGTTATATCATCGCGCAGAGAAGGCTTCTTTGTTAGCGATACTTGCACCACAATATATAAAAGAAGCCCCAACCTATTGGGAATAATAGTATCATTAACAAAGAATAAATAAATGACAAATATAAAGAATTTGCAGATGTGGAACACCATCTGCTCTGATGCTCGTATCAGCATCAGCAAGTCCTTGTTCGGACTACACACCACAGTAATTTATACCCCAACGAACAGCATCATTGATGCACACACCATCGAATTGTCGCCTGTTGATGGCAAGCACATGAAGAATATCTTTGACACACATAGTGAAAACCTCGCCCAAGCCATTGATGACTTTACCCCGAAGCATGTGGCAAATGGCAACTATATGGCAGAGCTATTAATCTCACGCGATAGAAACTTTCTGGTTGTACAACTACTACAGTTCATCAGCATGAGTTACGAGCCTGTGACCGATGTTCTCATATTCGAAGGTGATAAGGCTCACACTGTCGCCCAAATGTTCTAAACTGAAATTTCACATTCCATAATTAACGAACAAAGGCTCGCAATCGCGAGCCTTTGCTTTGTTTGTATATTATAGGAAATTACAATTTCAACTCCTTGATAATGCTTGAAATCTTCTGCAATGTCGTAACACGAGTTGGAACGAGAGGCAGACGGAGTTGATTCTTGATGAAACCCATTTCGGTGAGAAGTGCCTTTACGCCTGCTGGGTTGCCGTCAACAAAGAGAAGTGAATAGAGGTCGGTGAACTTATGGTGAATCTTCTGAGCAGCCTCAAACTCGCCATTGAACTCAAGACGAATCATACGAGAGAACTCCTTAGGAAGCGCATTACCAATAACAGAGATAACACCGACAGCTCCACAGGCAATCATTGGGAAGGTAAGGGCATCGTCACCGCTGATAACCTCGAAATCATTTGGCTTGTACTTGATGATCTCGTCAACCTGCTCAAGTGAACCGGAAGCCTCCTTGATTGCAACAATGTTCTTGCAGTCTCTTGCAAGGCGACAAGTTGTCTCTGCCTTGAGGTTGATACCTGTACGACCAGGAACATTATACAATACTACAGGAAGTTCAGTTGCAGCAGCAATAGCCTTGAAGTGCTGATAGAGACCTTCCTGAGATGGCTTGTTGTAGTAAGGACATACAGACAAGATACCGTCAATGCCAGAGAAATCGCCATTCTTAAGCTCTTCAACAACGGCTGCGGTATTATTGCCTCCGCAGCCCATAAGGATAGGTACACGACCATCCACCTGTCTGACGATAGCACTCTTTATCTGTGCCTTCTCAGCAAGAGAAAGACATGGTGTCTCACCAGTAGTTGCAAGGATACAGAAGAAATCAGCACCGTTATCCAACTGATAGTCGATAAGGCGTGTGAGCGACTCGTAGTCAACGGCTCCGTCTTCTGTAAAAGGTGTGATGAGTGCGATACCAAGACCGCGGAAAATATTATTCATTTTGTTTGATTTTACTTACCTAAATTACAATTTGTGATGCTTCCTCGCA
>Ga0326513_10000180_pt1 | contig 50607 bp, 26 predicted proteins | sample 2_2465_0518_D_FD_203654 | JGI IMG/M metagenome (GOLD analysis project Ga0326513, IMG submission 203654) | Bovine rumen microbial communities from UC Davis, California, United States - 2_2465_0518 | ecosystem: Host-associated > Mammals > Digestive system > Stomach > Rumen | place: USA... | reverse complement strand
TACAGCTACTCCTGCGACCGGCTATACTCTTGGAACTCTGACCGTTGGCGGCAGTCCTTTCACAAGCGGCAACACACATAACCTGACCGCTGATATTACTATCGCTGCTACATTTACGGCCAAGACATACAATGTAACATTAGACAGAGAGGGTGCAACAACAGGTTCTACGAGTGTAACGATGACATATAATTCAGCCACACATACATCTATTATCGCACCGACAAAAGCCGGTTATACCTTTGGTGGTTGGTGGTCAGGCGACAATGGTACAGGTTCAATGGTCATGAACGCAAGTGGTGTGCTGCAAGCCAATGTGTCAGGCTACACTGGTGCAGGTGGTGTATGGACTAAAGATGCTACATGTACGTTATATGCAAAATGGACGACACTGCCAACTGTAACCTTTGATGCAGAAAATGGTACATGTGCCACAACCTCTTTGCAACCTGCCACAGTTGGCGGCAACATCGTTTTGCCAAGTGCCACATGTGCATGTACGGCTTTAGGGTGGTCGTTCTATGGTTGGGCAACTTCATCAGTTAGCAGTACAACTACTACACCATCTATAGTCGGTGCAGCAGGTGCTAATTACGCTGTATCAAGTGATGTAACCCTACATGCCGTTTATAAGAAATCAGAGGGTGGTGGTGCATCGGCTACGTTGACAGCACTGACAGGTAGTGCCACATTTACAAATAACTATTATTACATCATCAGTACTAACCGAGCAAGTACGGCATACGCTGTTGGTAATGAAATAGATTATCAGAAAATCGTACCAATTGCCATATCGGGAACAGCGAACGCTGGTAGTATGTATCCTACAAGTTACGTGGGTATCTATAAGGCAATTAAAAATGGAAGTTATTGGAATCTACAAAATGAAGATAATGGCAAGTATCTTGCTGCTATTGCAAGTACAACTAATAAAATAGAGTTTGTCACAGATGCTTCAAGCAATTATGCGCAATGGACTTTGGTTTTAGTCAATTCTGATGCGAACTCATCAACTTATCGTCTGCAAAACAGAGGAGAATCAACTTATTATCTAAGATATTTTACCTCAGGCTCAACAAAATATTGGGGCTGCAATACTCAAACTGACAATACTTCAATATTATATCTCAACCAGATTTCTACTCGTCCTACTTTTGGTACAACGACATACAACAGCAATCCTGACTGTCCGACCCACGAGGTAACAATAGGCTCACATACGAATGGAACAATTGAAGTGAACGGGTCAACCGATAGTCCGCAGACTGTGGGCGATGGTGCAACAGTCAGCCTTACAGCCACACCGGCATCAGGCTATCGTTTTACGGGTTGGACTGCGACCAATACGTCAACGTCAGCCAACGTAACGAGCACATTGCTTGCAGGTGCGAAAGCAACCACAGCAAGTACAGACTTTACTATGCCTGCTTACAATGTAACGATAAGTGCCACATTTGAGGAAATTGTCAATTACAGTGTCAAGTGGTCAGTAGATGGTGATGACACATATAGTGTTGGAACACCAACAACAAGCGTTGAGGCTGGAACTCTATGGTCATCATTAACACTACCTACCGCTCCGGCTGATAATACGTTGAGTGACTGCGACCGCACAACATTTGCAGGTTGGACTACAAGTCCGATGACCGGTGATGGTAACAGCGCACCTGCGGTACTATTCAAGACGGCTGCTGAAGCAGGCTCGACTGCAATAAATACCAACACAACTTTCTATGCAGTTTTCTCAATAGGTGGTAAAACGACAACAACTGTCAGCCGCACTACATGTAGCACCAGTGCCACAAATGTAGATGGGACAGGAACAGACACTCATATCAGCATCTCATGGCAAAAAGGAGGAGCTGGAACCGCACCATATAATGCAACAAATGCTGTCCGCCTATATCAGATAAATGGTTCAAATGCATACGGTGGTTATGTTACACTTACGGCAGCCAGCGGATGTACTATAAAGTCGGTATCTTTCACATCTACTGATAGTTACACAACTTCAGTCAAATACTCAACCGGAACACCGAGTAGCGGTCCTACAACTCCTGCTACTGCAGTATCATTTAAGAAAAGTACGACTTATACAGTAAGTGATTTAACCTGCACACAATTTACATTATATAATTTAGGAACGGGAAGCAGTGGTCGCTTGGAGATAAGCGGTATATCAGTAACATACGAATCAGGTAGCGAGGGTACAGACTACGTAACTGAATGTTGTTCGCTCGCGGCTGCAACAGGCTTGAGTGTAAGTAGTGTTACATCTAATAGTGTCAGTCTGTCATGGACGGCTCCGAGTCCTACAACCGGCATATCAAAACTGCAAGTAGTCAACGCTGATAATGGTGTGGTAGTGAAAGATGGTTTGAGTAAGACAGCAACGAGTGCAACTATTACAGGTTTGACTGAATGTACGACATATAACTATAAGGTTGTATCGTATAGTGCAAGTTGTACTACCTCATCCCCTACTATTCCTGCACAACCATTCAGCGGAGCCAAGACTGTTACGTTTAATTATCATAGCGGAACAGGTACGCCTGCTTCATTTACATCTTCATGTTCAGGCAATACAACAACACTACCGACAACCACACGTTCAGGTTATCGCTTCCTTGGCTGGTATTCAGCCGCCAGCGGTGGTACAAGGATAGGAGATGCCGGTGCGTCATATACAGTAACCGGAACAACAACAATCCATGCTCAATGGGCACAAGAGTTCACTGTAACATATAACTATGATGGTGGAACAAGTTCATGCGCTGACGCAACAAAATATATTTCAGGTCAGACTGTAACTGTTTGTTCAACACCGCCTACTAAATTAGGATATACCTTTGGCGGTTGGTTAGGAGATAATGGTGTAGGCACAAAAGCGGCAGGAGCAACATTCACTATGCCGAGTGCTAATGTAACACTAACCGCACAATGGAGTGAAAACAGGCATACTATAAATTATATCGTTCCAACAAATGGTGGTTCGGCAGTCAGCCCTACCACATCGGTATTAGACGGATATTCAGTTACCCTGCCTAACGTTACAGGTATCAATGCGTTGTATTCTTGCGAAACGTTCTTGGGGTGGACCACTACTGTGCCTAATGCTGACGGAGGTAAGAAATGGTCGTCAACGCCGACTATCCTTTCTGCCGGTAGCACCTCTGCTCCGATTACTGCTAATACAACTTATTACGCTGTTTATAGCCGCAGCGGAGGCGGAGCAAGCGGAAACACCACTCTTTCCAATTCAACAATCAATTCTGCATTATCAGCAGGTAACGCATACGGGACAAGCCAAACATTGACAGAGGGAGGTTTCACATGGACTACAACAGGTTATGCTCCGTCAGGAGGCGCGTACATACAATTAAAGAGTGCCATATCATCTTATTATGTAAAGACTCCTACTATGGCGGGAAATCTGACAACAATAACCATCAATTATACCGCAGTAAGTACTGACACCCGTACATTATATTTCAACACATCAGCATCAACAACAGGTGCTGTCACTCATCAATTCAATTACGCAACAGGAGATCCCACTTCTGGTGCGCATGATGTGGAGATTGATGTATCTTCACTTTCTGCAACATCTGTATATATAGGTGCAAGCACAACATTCAAAATCAATGCTATCACTGTTAATTACGGTCCGGCACCGGTTATCTCACATAATGTGGAATGTCCGGACTGCGAGTATTCGTCTGTTGATATTGCATACGATGCCAACACATCATACTTTGCCGGTTCAACGACGAGTTGTACGGGTGAAGATGACTATGTATGGGAAGACCATGACGGCAAATACACTATCTGTTCTACCGAGCCTACTTTGGCAGGCTATAAGTTTATCGGTTGGAACGTTAACGCCAATGGTTCGGGCGAGTCCGGTCGTCTGTATCAGGCAGAAGAGGAAGTGTCATGTTTCCCGTCAGCCGATGTTACCCTATACGCACAATACGAGCGCGTATATACCATTACGTTCAACGACCAAAGTACAACGACTAACCGTACACAGGCTTCAGCAGGTGCTGCCGTAAGCGTACCAAGTCATACCACGCCTTGCGTTATGGCTGGTGCAACATGGGAGTTCGCCGGTTGGAGTAAGACGGGCGGTTCATTGTCCGATGCAGCAACAGCAACTATTGATATTGCTGCCGATGCTACCGAATATACACCTGTGGCAGCCGACGATGGTCAGACTTTCTATGCTGTATATAAGAAAACACTTGCCGGCGGCGGTGCTTTCTCTGTGGGTAAGTCAGGTAGTTATAAGTTCTACTATAAATCAGGTAGCACAAATTATTGGGCAAAAAATAAACAGGGTACGTATGGTATTTATTCCACTACCACAGCCGGGGATGCTCTATCATTCCGCTTCACATATTACCCAACCGGTACTTATGCCGGTAAATATACTATACAAAACGAAGATGGTGAGTATATAGGTTATAGTGGTTCAAGCACATCGCTTGAATATAAAGCATCCGCTGCTTCAAATCATTACTACTGGACAATAACCGCTTCAGGAACAGGTTTTATTGTACAAAATGTTCAGACAGCCACACGTTATCTGGCATCGGATGGTGGTAATTTCAATGCCAAAACTTCATCAGATAATGCCCTTATATTTGAGGCTGCCGCAGTGGTAAGTTATTTCACCAACATGGCATGTACAAGCAATTTCAGCATCACCTTTGATAATGGCGGTGGCACAATCAATTGGGCTGTCGGTCATGCGCAGGGTACTTACGAAGATGTGGCTGACGGTACGGTATTCTCAACCTTCCCGACTGCTACATACGATGGTTGGACATTCATAGGTTGGACTGTAGGTCAGGGTTATAGCGACATGGCGAAATACTCTTACGGTCGCGATGGCGAGACAGGCAGCGGCATCATATTCCCTGAAGATGCCGATATCTATGGCGGTGCTGACGGTACGAGCGGCAATAGTTATACTATCCACTCCAACGTAACCATGTATCCTATCTTCACACAATTCCCTGACAATGAGCAATTCGATGTAGTTAACGGTGGAGATTATTATATCTACTACCTTGCATCAGGCAGTGACGACGGCTATGGTGACGAAAAGCGTATGTATGCAGCAACGTACAATGGTACAAAGAGTTATAACGCGACAGCCAACTGCGGTAGTGCCACTGAATTTACGTTCACTAAACTTGCCAACGGCAAATGGACTATTTACGACAAGAAAACCGGCAAGTATCTCTCAGACAAGAATGACGACTGGCTATGCCAATCGACCACACCTGTTGAGTGGACAATAAGTGTACATTCGGGCAACCAATTCAACGCATATTCAACACACGATGATTATCAAATTATAGCATACGACAATAATAGTGGAGCCAATCCTGCAGCAAGTCGTTTCCAGAACTTCAACAAAATCAATGTTACAAATAGTGCAACAATGTACCACCGCGTCTATCTCGGTTCATGTACAGAGCGTCTGTTCTCGTCGCATCCGTCCAATGTGCCGCAGATAACATTGAACGGTACGGTTAAAGTTACATCAACTGCCGGACAGTTGGTTAAAGCAACAAGCACATTGACTGTATCGGGTAGCAATTTGAGTACAGCGAGTGTAACTATCAGTTCAGATAAATCAGCGTTCAAGTTTAGCAAGACCGGTGCTAGTGGTTCTTTTACAAATACTGTTACCGTTGATGTAGAAAGCCGTAGAGTATCACTGACAACCATCTATGTGGCATATCAACCGACCTTGACCACCGATGGTATTGAGGAGGCAACAATAACGGTTAGCGACGGAGCACCGACACCGACCACTGCCACAACGGAATCGGGTGCGGTGCAAGGTCGTCACCTGCCTGCTAATTTCGTAATCGTTGCTAAAGCAGGCAATAATTGGTATGCTCTGCCGAGCAATCTGAGCGGTGTAAGTCCTAAAGAACCTACGATAGTGATGGTTGACGATGCAACTAATCCGAAAAAAGCAACATACGCTCGCACAACCGATGTATGGCACTTACGCTCGGTAGCATCGGGTACACGATACACATCATACGGCGACCATGTAACATTCATGGAATATAGTGGCATACTTGACACTCATCACCCACTCTTTGCCACAACATCAACGACCACCACAACAGGTATAGGTTTTGATGCCACCTACGCTAACTATAAGAACACCAACGCTGCTAATTACGAGTGGTTGGCTGGTAGCACTGATTTGGTAACTTACTCACTGACAACCGACAATACAACACAGACCAATAAGACACTGACTTATAATCCGTCGGAACAGAAATGGGGAATGTATGCCGCCGGCGGCAGCAATATACAAGAAGTTCGTCTGCTACCTATACAGAACATATTAGACGAATTAGGCTATTCGGTTATCGAATGGGATGTTAAGCGACCTGCTTTTGCCGGTGCAACAGCCAATAACCCATCTCTTTACTACCGCATAGCAACCAATTGCGTTGCTCCGTCAGGTGCAGCCACATCAAAAGCATGTACAACACTGACGGGCGATGTGTTCAAACCTAATTCCGATGTACTCTCCTCAACGGCTAATGCTGATGCAGGCAAGACATTATTGCTGTTCGACCGTTCAAGCAGTCCGACCAAGATGTCGGTAATCGAGATACCATACATTGTTACTTCAAGCATTAACCTTGCAGCCGGACAAGATGGTATGGACGTAGTGGTTCGCGACGGTGGAAAGATAACTGTTAATACCACAACACGCAGCATCAAGAACTTAAACATCTATCCTGGTGGTAAAGTAGAAATTCAGGCAAACAAGAAATTGACTATCAAGAGTTTGAATATGCGTGCAGGCTATAGTTTCCTCTCTCGTGGTTCAGCAGCAGGCAGTGCAGCATTGTTTAAATATCCTGAACTCTACGTCAATACAGGTGGTGATTTGGCAGGAAGCACGTATGCCACATTCGACTATTTCGTTGATGCCGACCGCTACTACCTGCTCACTACTCCTTACGACGTGAGTCTTGCAAGCGTGGTTGACGAAGTAGGCAATGATGAGTTCAGTATGTGGATTATCAAGTACAATGGTGCCACACGTGCCAGCGGTGACCAAGTATCAGGTTGGGAACGTGTAGTGGGTTCGTCATATACCTTCACTAAAGGAGTTGGTACAATGGTAGCCGCAAGTCCGCGTATTGATGCAGGCAATGCTCGCGTTCAGGAACGTAATATCGCTATATTGCGCTTCCCATTAGATAATAAAAAGAATATTTCAACCGACGAATTGGAAAACAAGACAGTGGAAGTAGAAGCATACGGTATGACAGCCGGTGCTCCGAACTCGGGTCTGAAAGAAAATAACGTTGGCTGGAATTTTGTAGGCAATCCGTTCACTGCAGCCTATCACATGGCTGATGCCGGTGCAATCAACGTAGGTGGTTTGGCAGCAGTATATAACGATGGACGCTATGGTGTGATAGGTGAGAATGGCTATGAGACTCAGCCACAAGGCAATGCTCCTAATAATGGCAGTGCAGAGCCGGTTAAATGGACAGGCAACTACGCATGGCAGGAGAAGAATGTGCGCTACATAACTCTGCTCGACCAATTCACCGGTCAGTACACTCAAGAGCGTGTATCGTCAACCGACAAGAATATACCTCCATTCTCAGCGTTCTTCGTACAGGTGAACGCCACAGGCGAGTTGTCGTTCAGCAGTGCACAACGTAGGCAGTCGCTTCCTGCTCTCCGCGCTCAACAGTCATTGCCTCAAGAGGTTGAGTTAGACCTTATGTTGCAAAGTCCGACCTCCGATGACCATTTCGGTCTGCTCATCGGCAGCGATTACAGCGAGCAATATGAGGTGGGCGACGACTTAGCCAAAGTAGCCATCGACGAGCAGATGCAAGTATATAGCCGCATGGGTGGCTACGACCTTGCTTTCAACGCTCTGAACGAAGATTTGGCAGCCAAGACAATACCTGTGGGCTACAAGGCTATCGAGAATGGCGATTATGTATTCACCGTATCATCGAAATCAATCAGCCCGTATATCGAGTCAATCATGCTGACCGACTATCAAGAAGGCATGGCTATCGACTTGCTCTATGAGGACTATGAGTTCAGCAGCACAACGGGTGTGTTCAACGACCGCTTTGCACTCACCATACGTCTCAAGATGCCAAACATAGCAACCGATATTGAGGGTCAGACAGAAAAGGGCGGACTATTAGACAACCTGCATATTAGCGGTAATGACCACCAGATAACTATTGTTGGCTTGCCGGAGGGGGCAGAGATATATGTATATGATATGTCAGGCAAGATGGCGGCTCACCGCTTTGCCGACGACCAACGTACACATATCAGTTTACCACAAGGTATATATAACGTCAGAGTGTTAAGTACCCAAGGTAATGCAACGGTTAAGGTGATGGTTGATTAATTAGTTGATTGGTTAATTAGTTGATAGAGTTGATTACTTATTGATTTAAAATCAAATATAATGAGACACAACATAATAGCAATATTAGTTTTTGTAGGCTTCATAGCCACAGTATTCACTTTAGGTTATGTAACCTCTCGCGATACGATGCCATTATATCAGGGGCATACACCTCAAATCAATACCGCAGGCGGTCAGTCGGTTGACCGCTTTAGCGGTATGGATCAGGGTTTGAACACTCCGAGTATGCAACCGGTAACAATCAATACTCAGGGTGGCAGTTATAACGGCAGTGGTTCGACCTCTGAAATAGGCACTTCAGGTAACTACGGAGGCGGATATACGATGCACACCACTTCGTCGCAGTCATTACATTCCGTGGGTGGCGGAGGCACAAGTGGAGGCGGTAGCAGTAATAGTAAGACAGCCGCTAACAATGGCACCATTAGCACAATAGGGGGTTCGTTTAGTGTATCTCCGTCATTGTCGTTCAATAAACGCAATAAGGAAAATATGAGCATGACCGCCGATGATTATATCAACACGATGCACGACCGGAACTACACTCTCGAACTTGCAGGCGGTAGTGGCAGCGGCGGACCGGGAATACCCGACGACCCGTTCCCTACTCCGGTTGGCGGCGTGCCATACTTGCTGATACTTATTTTGAGCGTATTATATGCTATACGTAGTCACCGCAAACGCTGACAACACATTTTCACACAACCATTTATATATTATTGAAAAGGACGTACATAGGTACGTCCTTTTTGTGAAGTAGAAGACAATTTAGACAATTTCGGAAAACGATGATTAACAATGTTATTGGAGAAATAATTTGCAAAGTCTGCTTTATAGCCCACGGATTATTACAGATTGTTACGGATTGTTACGGATTAAACGGTTTTTATTGCCTCGAATTGTTGTTTATTGTTTTATTTTTAGACAATTTCGGACAACAATGATTAACAAGGTTTTTGGAAGAAGAAAATTTGCAAAGTCTGCTTTATATCCCACGGATTATTACAGATTATTACAGATTATTACAGATTATTACAGATTGTTACAGATTGTTACAGATTTAAACAGTTCTTATTGTCTCGAATTGTTGTTAACTGTTTTCTTTTAGGTCATAAATGTCCGTAAATGATTCAAAAATTGTGGTCGTTTGTTGTTTACTGTTTTGGTGTTAATTAACTGTGTTAAAAAACATTAAATCAGAGTTTGACATTGAAATTTTTATTAAAAAGTTAGATTTTCTTGTTTATTTCAATCAAAAGATATAACTTTGCAAATTGGAAACAAAATATAACGATATGGAGACAAAACAGCATATATTATCGGCTGCATATCTCAAAAACAGAAGACTCATGCATTAAGTCAGTTACTTTTTGCGCGAGTTTTTTTTCTTTATCACATACAGATTTCCAACACCCAACCTCTCAACCCTATATTAACACTTGACTGCAATGAAAACCGATTTACTCAATCGACCTCAAAAACCAAGAATTTCGTCAATACATATTTTTGACTTATTATTTGATAAATTCCGATATGTGTTGCTTGCATGCAGTATGTTAATTATATCTACTGCCGTGATTGTTGCAGGCACAGTAACTTTTACATTTAACACCGATGCCGGATTAAGTGCATTAGGAATTACAAAGCCGACAGCAGGTAACGGAACAAATTTGGCAGAAGGGACTAACTACACACTTTCACCGATAACAATGAATATAACTCATGGAGGTTCAACAAATACACGAATATGGAATTCTTCAGGTACAACATCATTACGAACATATAATAGTTCAACAAAACATTCAACATTAACTTTTTCTTCAGGTCAGACAATAACAAAAATAGTTTTTACCGGTGGTAGTAGTTTTACACCTAACACAGGGACTCTCACTTCAGGCACTTGGACGGGCTCAGCATCATCAGTTACTTTTACATCTACCGCCGGAAGTACAATATCCAAAATAGCAGTAACCTACGAAGCCGCAACACCTCGTACTATAACCCTCATGGACGATGGCACTACACAAACCGAGGCGTCAGCAGGCGCAGGTGTTACCTTACCTTCTCGTACAGGTTGTACAGGATACACATTTGCCGGTTGGACTGCGACGTGGACTGAAGAACAAGACGAATGGACTACCGCCCCACCAACAATTATTCCATCAGGTAGTTATACACCACCAAGCAATCAAAACCTCTATCCTGTTTACACAAAAAGTGAAACAGCAACTGAGGGATATTATATTACTACAGAACTTCAAGTTGGCAAAACATATATATTCGGAGCTGTCAAGGCGAATGCAAGTGCAACTCTTGCCAATAACACCACTTTTGGTGCTGTGGCTTTTGCCCAAACATATAATAATACTTCAACCACATGGGGCGCAAGGGTGGACTTAACTCCCAATGCATCAGGCTATGTAGGTACAGAAAGTGTTACCGCTGCATGTAAATGGATTCTTCAAAGTAGTACGGACGGTAAATATGTATTCAAAAAAAGTTCCGATTATTTATATTTGAACACAACAATAGGTACTGCTTCTGTTGGTGCCCAATGCGGATTAAACACAAGTGGGCAAATGTACTTGGAAAATGTAAACAGTACATGTAAAGATGCTTTTCTTTGCCACCCAACTTCATCAAGCACAAATGTGATGTTATATAATACAGGTAATTCAGGTTACCGCATGTATGCATCACGCTCATATAGCAGTACAATGACTCCATACGTGCGATTCTACGAATACGTCCCAGCATCGCAAACCTACTATATTTCAGAACCTGTATGTTGCACAAATCCGGAATTATCATTCGCTTCACCGTCTATTAGTAAGACATTAGGTGATGATGGCGATTTCACCATTACGGCTACAAAAGTTGTTGGTTCAACTCAAACGATAACCTACTCATCAAGCGATGTGTCAGTTGCAACAGTCAATCCTTCGACCGGACTTGTTCACCTTGTTGGCTCAGGCGATGCCACCATTACAGCGTCTGTTACAAAAAATTCCACTCATTGCGCTGCCACAGCCACATATAGTCTGCACGTCGATGCTGCAAATTATAGCGTTACATGGAAAGTCAATGATGATAACGATGAGGGAGAAGACTGGGAAGAAGGTGTAGTTGCAGGCAATTCATCAGTTAGTGCCGGTTCTAAAATATCAGTTATGCCAACCCCACCAAGTATTTCAGACTGCTATGATACCAAGGAGTTTGTGGGTTGGACACGTACTCCTATTGTAGGTGCTACCAATACTCGACCTGCCGACTTGTTCACTACAGTAGCAGGTTCGCCGACCATAAACTCTAATACAACTTTCTATGCAGTCTTTGCAAAACGTGCCGACAGCGATATGCCACGGTCGGTAACGTCTTATTCAGCAGGCGACTACTATCTTATTGACACTTATAGCGGACATTACTATGCCTTGACAGGCGGATTAGATGAATCGGTTGTTCAGAGCGTGGACGTAACCGATTATGTAACCGAAAGCGCAGGAACGATAACTCTTGACGTTCATGGCATTACACCACAAATGCGCTACACCATAAGCGGAGCGCAAAGTGCTGCCAAATTAGTTAATACCTTGAGTGGTAACTATATCGCCTGCAATGCCGGCAGTCCGTCTTTCAGTTCAAGCAGCACCAACACATGGAACATTACCAAACATGGTAGCCGCAACGCCTTCTCATTCGTTGGCGGTACGTCAGGAACAGACCGCTGCATCTTATACAGGAATAACTACGACTTTCGCAATTACGAAACTTCAAACCGCAATGGTTCAGGTTATAGCACAGGATATCTGTATCTTGTAGCCACACGCGATGATGTCACACTTACAGGTTATGCGACCACCTGCGTTGAAAATAAGCAGGTCTCATGGGTAGTAGGCGGCGAGCCATGGACTGCCGGTGTCAATAGTGGCAACACAAGCGTTGAACCCGGAAGCAAAATTGCCACTATGCCGACAGCACCGACATCATCGGACTGCGATGGATTGAAATACTTCATGGGTTGGACTAATGAAGAACACTACTCAAATGCCAATTTCGCTCCAACATTGTTATTTACGAATGATGCAGGTTCACCCACTATTACAGAAGATATTACTTTTTATGCTGTCTTTGCAGATGTGGCAGAAGATGTGTATCAGAAAGTTACATCCACGGCAGGCATTACAGACGGTGATTATCTGATTGTTTACGAAACAGGAAAAGTGGCATTCAACGGTGGTTTGACTACATTGGACGCTACGAATAATACTATTGCAGTAACAATAACAAGCAACAAAATACCTGCAAACGCTACCACCAATGCCGCGAGATTTGTTATCAACAAAGCGACAAAGACCATCAAATCAGCAAGCGGATACTATATAGGCAGGACTACAGATAGTAATGGCTTTAACAGCAGTACAAGTACCGCTTATACCAACACGATGAGCATAAGTTCCAATAATTTTGTGGCAACAAGTAGCGGTGGTCCTTTATTGAGATATAACAGTTCATCCGATCAGAAGCGTTTCCGCTATTATGCATCTGGTCAGCAAGCCATTCAATTATACAAAAAGACTGTACCTAACTACACCACTGTCTGCGCCTTGCGTACTATCACATGGCATGTCAATGACGGTACGACCACGGCAGGCGGCCCGACGACAGAAGTGTCGGACGGTGGTTACGTAACCAAACTCCCAACCACTCCTAATGGTGCAGAGGTATGCGGTGGCAAGACCTTTATCGGCTGGACTACTGCTCCTTATACCAACAATACGACTCCTCCCGCTATACTATATAATTCAGCATCTGAAATTCCTGCGATTACTGCTGATATGGATTTCTACGCCGTATTCGCAGAGGGCGTTGCAGGTGATGGTGATGGACACTATTACAAGGTTACCGAAGATCTTGACGATTGGACAGGCAAATATCTGATAGTCTATGAAACAGATAAAGTGGCATTCAATGGTGCACTGACCGACCTTGACGTGGCGAGCAACACTATTCCAGTAACCATCACGGCGGGCAAGATAGAAGGCAATATGACGACCGATGCCGCTTCGTTCACTATAAGTGGCGACGATGTGGCTGTGTCAATCAAAAGTGCTTCAGGCAAATATATCCACAGCAACACTGCTGCCAATGGTCTTGACCAAGCAGCATCAATCAAGACCAATACGCTCACTATTGTAAGCAATAACGCCGTCATCACGGGCAAATCAGGCTACGTCCTGAGATACAACAAGACTGCCGGTCAGTTGCGCTTCCGTTACTATAAAGGTACGCAACAAGCCATACAACTATATCGGAAGAACGGTACGGGCACGACATATAGCAAATTCTCCACCACCTGCGGTCCGCGCATTATGATAGGCGAACCTGAAATGCTGACCTCCACTCGTGGTGAGTCGGTACTATCAACAGAAATAACTGTTGAGGGTTCATATCTGAGCGGTTCAACTCTCTCGGCAAATATTACCGGCACTAATGCGGCAATGTTCAGTTGCACACTTGCGGCAACGAGCATAAGCGAAGGTTCTATTTCAACCACCTACCATATCACCTATACACCAAGCGCATACGCAGCATTGCATACCGCCACATTGCGCATAGGCGATGGTACAACCAACAGCGAACCTATCACATTGCGAGGTCGCTCACTTCCTGCACAATTTGCTATAGTAGCAGAGGTGGATGGTGATTACTATGCTCTCAACGGCAACCTTGGCGGTACGGCCCAACGTCCTGTCGGCATACCCGTTACGGTAAGCGCAGGCACTATCCCTTCATGTCCGCAGAGCGCAGTGTTCTCACTCTATCAACGCGAACCGGTTTCACGCTATGTCTATCTGACAGGTCAGGGAGGCAAATTGTGGGGCTCGTCAACCGACACCAAACTCAACACCAAGACAGGCAACGCGACAAGTCAGACGGGTTGGCTACTGCAAACAGAAGATTTCAACACCTATCATATCACTAATTCGCAAACCGACCGCGGCGTGATGTACAGAACAGAAGAAGACGTGTTTGGTCATTATGCCGACGGCAATTTCAATGTTCTCGGCTATAACGGCGAGTTATTCCTGATGCCTATCGGTGCAATATGCACAAGTCTTGAAGCACCTAAAGTAACCATAGCACCTAAAGCCACGAGTGCCATACTGACTTGGACGGCTATTGATGGAGCGACAAGTTACGCAGTAACATGCTCGGCAGGAAGCGTAACCGTTGAAGGTACAACAGCCACCATAACCGGACTTGCCAACAATACTCAATATACCTACACCGTCAAAGCCGTAGCAGCCGGAACTGACTGCTCGCTTATCACTTCAGGCACTTTCTATACCTCAGACTGCGACGATGTACCCGTTCTTGGCGATGTGGTAACGACAGTTACGTCTGCCGTTATCAAGTGGACATGTGAAGCCGCCACTTCTACAATCCGTCTCTATAACGATGAGTCTTGCACCATATTAGCCAAGACTGTAACCGACCAGACATCACCTGCAACAATAACAGAACTCTTGAGCCAACACACCTATTGGTACAAGATAAGTGCCGGTGGCACGTGCGTTTCTAATGTAGGCACGTTCCAGACTCTTGAGCCGAGCATGGACATAGTAGAATGGAATCCGGCATCCGTCACCATAGACTATAGCGGTAGCGACGACGATCTGCGCGTGATTATCGACAAGGAAGTAACCGTGGGCGATGCCAGCAATCTTGCCAACGAACTATTTTTCTCTAAGTATTTTGAAGCAAGTTCAAACAATAAGTTCCTCGCCATCTTCAACGGAACGGCAAGCGAAATAGACCTCTCGAAATACAAAATCGGTATGGTTACAGGCGTAACAGCCGGAGTCTCTACAATAGTCTATTATCCACTCGACACCATCGGTCGCACGAAGAGAGGTAAGATAATGCCGCACGAGGAAATAGTATTTGTAACCTACGACAACACCTATTCAGCAAAGCCGTGTGCGCAAGAGATTGTGACAGACTACAACAAGTGGTACGAGTTCCCTGTCGGCACAACCTTTATGCAATTTTCCGGTCCGCAATCAATAGGTCTTTATAAATATGATGACGACGATGACGAGTGGCACTTGATTGATGTAATCGGCTCATCGACAGCCGCTGACGGCACTGGCACACTGATTAAGATTGCTGGTAATTCATCCACCCCATGTGCATCGGCTATGAACGCTGCTCTCAACGATGCAGGTGGTTTCTATGCACCCAACGGCGACAATATACGTACAGAAGCAACGGAAACCAACTACCGCTTGTCCACCAACCGCTGTCTGCTTATACGTAAAAGCACGGTCAAGAGCGGTGCCAATGCTGTTGCCAACAATGTATATGCAACCACCAATGAGTGTAGCGCAGCCATAGCCACATCGTTTACCACTCTTGCATCAGAATGGGCTGGTTATCAGATCAGCAATGTAACTTCGGAAATTGGCAGAGACTCCACTTGTAAGGCATTGGGCTACATTGGTGCTTTCGACTATGCTAATTTCTACCACACCTTTGAGAATATCCACGATGCCGACCTCTTCAGCGCATACGCCAAAGACAACGGCACACACGTAGTGCCTGTATCACAACTCGACACATTGTCGTGCACCAACATCAAGGTGCAACTCATCAATGGCAGCAACGAGAACGTCATGACCAAATACTATCAGGTGCCGATAATGATTAGTTCGCCTAACACGCTGACTACCAATGCAACCTTCCGTTCATACGCACGCGATGCTGAAGTCTGCAAGACCTGCAAGGTGGTAGTGCTTCGCGGCGCATCGCTCGTCAAAGCAGCCGATGGTAGTACCAACGACGTTGCCCGGATTGGAAGTCTTGAGATATATCAAAGCGGTGGTGTCAACATACCTGTCGGTACCAACTATAATATCAAAGACTTGCGCCTGCGTGCCGTCAACGACAACAAAGACTCGCTGCCGCATATTACCGTTAAGGGAACACTCAATATAGCAGACGATGTTATCTATCTTGACCGCCAACTCGACGACAAGACATACTATTGGGTGTCATTCCCATTCGATGTTGACATGTCGGACGTAACCTACTACGATGGTACGGAGGCTATTCAGGGTAAGAATTTCTTCTTAAAAGACTATAATGGTGTTCAGCGCGCTATCGACATCAACACCGCCGGTCGCTACTTACGTTCCACCTACTGGCAGATGGTAAAAGAAGGCACAATTCATGCAGGCAGAGGCTATAATTTAGGTATTCCTGACGAGCCTAACCATAAGCACCGCCGCACGCTCTCATTCCCGCTTTACATAACCTCTGATTTAGCCACTCTTGAAGCCACCGATAAAGATATTCCGGCTGTTGATGCAGCTGTCAGCGATGTTAACCGTCAGTACGACGCAGGTTGGAACTGCATAGGCAATCCGTACTTACAGAAATACACTGCTGCCGACGATGACGCTCTTCTTGAAGGTAAGTGGCAGAAAAAAATTGCCGACGATGGTATATGGCATGGAGCATGGGAGATAACCGAGGGGACAACAACGATACCTTATATCACCATGTTCGTCAACTGGGACTACACGCAGAGCGTCATTACCGGTCAGGTGCTACAACCATTCACAAGTTTCTTTGTGCAAGTCAAAGAACCGAACACTACGGCATTGGTTTTCGACAACGACCAGCAAGTAACATGGTTTGCCGCACCGGCACGAAAACGAAACTTGCAGAAGTCATCACGGCTCTATGCCGGAGTGGTGCTTACCAACGACAACATGACACAGTCCGACAAAACATCACTGCTCATTGGCGACGAGTATTCCTCGAACACTTATCAGATTGGTGCCGACCTGCAAAAGATGAAAGGCAACAACGGCATACTCCTTTACTCAATAGGCAAAGACAACGAACTGGCATTCCAATCGCTCACAGCCGAAAAAGCAGCCCAAAATATTGCCTTAGGCTATCGTACACTCAAAGCAGGCGAATACACCTTCATGCTAAACGACGACTATAATATATCACCTATCGCACATCTCTATCTCTACGACTCACAAGAGAAAATCGAAACCGACCTACTCTATTCCGACTATACATTCTATTCGCCTCGCACTACTTCCAACACGCGCTTCTCATTGCGAGTTGAACTCCGGCAATTTATACCGACCGACGCACCTAACTGCTTGCCTGACAACATGTCAGTCATCAGCGACAACGGAGAAATAATCGTCAGCGGACTACCCGACAACTCTGCCATTTACATCTACGATATGACCGGCAAACTGACATATCAACACCATTGCCAACGCAACAATATCGTCAGACATAAAGTACCACAAAAAGGCGTTTACAATATCCGCATCGTCTCATCGGAAGGTAATTATACAGCCAAGACGATAGTTAAATAACCCAAAAAAAATCCCACAAAAAGGGGATTGTCCGTAAGATAATATAAAAGTAAATTTGCAGTAACGAAACAATGATTACAACAAGTCAATGAAACGTTACTGCATTTTACTATCTATTATTGCATATTCACTTATCATTCAGGCACAAAGCACCCAATCTGTGGATGCTTATACAGGTGCTACCTATAAGCCTGATTCAACAACACATTATTCTCCCGACCATCGCATGGCAGGCACTCAGGACTCACCAAAAATAGTTAGCGGTGAGCGTCCGCGTTGGATTCGCAACCGTCTGACCATAGGTGGCTATGGCGAGATAACAGCCAAACACTGCTTTTTCTCCAACAACTATCTTCGCTACGGCAAAAATCCTGAACGTTTTGCAGGCGACCACTATGGTGAGTTCGACCTGCCGCACGTAGTTATCTATCTCGGTTACGATTTCGGCAAAGGCTGGAGCATGGGAACGGAAATAGAGTTTGAACATGGTGGAACCGAATCAGCCATCGAGATTGAAGAAGAGGAAGGCGGCGAATATGAGAGTGAGGTAGAACGCGGCGGCGAAGTGGCATTAGAGCAATTCTGGCTGCAAAAAAAGTTCAACGACTATGCCGTCATACGTGCAGGTATGCAGGTAATACCTGTAGGAGGTCTTAATGCTCACCACGAACCTACCGAGTTTTTCGGCGTTTATCGTCCTGAAGGTGAGTTTACTATCATACCTTCCACATGGCACGAAGTGGCAGTCACTTTTATGGGTAAGACTCCTTTCGGACTATCATACCAAGCCATGTTCCTTCCGGGACTTGACAGCGACCGCTTCAACCGCAAGAATTGGGTCAAACCCGGAGCCGGTAGTCCATACGAATTTAAACTCGCCAATGTCTTTGCCGGTGCTGCACGCGTGGACTACACAGGCGTTAAAGGCTTGCGGCTGTCATTATCAGGCTATTGCGGCAACTCATTTCGCAACACACTGAGTCTGAGCAACAAAGAAATCGACAATAGCGCATACAAAGATGTGAAAGGCACAGTCAGCATAGGTGCTTTTGATTTCTGTTACAACGATTTCAACACGATCATTCGCGGCTCGGCTACCTACGGACATCTGTCAGACGCTGCCGCCATAACCCAATATAACTTGGGCATGCGCAAAGGCTCGGTGTCAAGCAAGCAATGGATTGCCTCTGATGCTATCGCAGTTGGCTTGGAAGCAGGCTACGACTTCTTCTCGTTCAACGAGACTCTTCATCAGAAAGACCACCGTTTCTTTGTCTTCGCACGCTACGATTGGTATGATTCTATGTTCCGCTACGACAACCAACCCACCGATGCTTACGCTTGGTGCGGCAGACAACGTTTTGCCGTCGGAGTCAACTATTTCCCTATTCGCGAAGTGGCAGTAAAGGCTGAATTTGCCTACGGCATACTCAACAAAGGCATACTTCCGGACGGAACAAAAGGCAAACTCTACAACGACGAACCGCAGATATCCGTAGGCATAGTCTATGCCGGATTCTTCAAGCTGTAGGACAATTCGAAACATCAAACAAAAAAAACATAACAACAATGAAAAAACTTAATTTCTTAATTCTTTCCGTTTGCGCTATTGCGATGATTGCATGCAACAGCAAAAACACTCCTGTTGACAGTCAAACGACCAAAGAAACTGAACTGCAGAAAGTCGTTCGTCCGTATGTTGAAAACACCGTCATTGCAACCTATAGCGGCATGGCAACCGAGGGTATCACTCTGCTTGACCAATGCGAGGACATTCTTGACGCAGTAGAGAACGGCAAGGACTACACCGACTTGATGAAATCGGCAGGCGAGACATGGCGTCGTATGCGTAAATACTGGGAACAGTCGGAGGCATTTCTCTATGGTCCTGCCGAGAAATACGATATCGACCCGCATATCGACTCATGGCCTCTTGACTATCAAGAGATGAACGCACTGCTCAACGACCCTTATCGTATGGGTAAGATAGAGGAAGAAGGCGGAGCATACGTGGGCGACAAACTCGGTTATGCTCTTAAAGGTTTCCACGCTGCCGAATACATGCTTTTCGATGCCGGTCAGCCGCATGCTACTAACCTCACACATGCCGAAGCCGTTTATCTTGTAGGTATAGTTGAAGACCTCACCCAATGTGCTATCATTCTTGAAGACTGCTGGGCCGGTAGCGTAAGTGCTGAAAAAGAAGAACTTATCACCGACGATGGCGAATCAATGAGCAAAGGCGAAAATTGGGGCAACTATTTTATCAATGTATCGTACCCACAATGGAAGACTTATCAGGCTGTAGCCGAACAGATTGTATCAGGTTGCTCAAACATTGCCGGCGAGGTTGCCGACCTCAAATTAGGCAATCCATACCGCGGAAGCGACAATGGTGGCGATAGCGAATATCTCGAATCACCATACAGCCGCACATCGACTACCGACTTTATCGACAATATCATCTCAATACGCAACTCTTACTGCGGTGCAAAAGCAGGTGATGCGTCTGTTTCTGATTATGTGAAGAGCAAAGATGCCGACCTCGATGCTAAAGTGCGCACCACTATTGAGGAAGCAATACGTCTGATTGGTGAAATCAAAGACTTTGAAACCACAGCACAAGGCAACACAGCCGTCAAAGCCGCTATCGACAAAGTGAGCGATTTGGCTGACATACTCGACAATGAGGTATTGCCACTTTTAGCAAAATAATAACATATTATTCACCGAAAAAGTTAAGGCAATCTGTCAGAAATGGCAGACTGCCGAAACTTGTAAATAGACCAACATAAAAACAACAACGATATGAAAAAGACTTATTTTCTTCTAATCGCCATGATGGCAACAGCCTTATTGTCAGGCTGCAAGCCGACGACAACAGATGAGGATGAACCGCAAACCGACCTTCCGGAATGGTACTACACCGGCGGCAAATTAGGTACGACAACCAATACGGCATCTACTTGTTTCCGCCAACCGACTCCTGCTACAAGCGATGCCGGCATGGGTGTACAATTCTCGCAAGGCGACCAGATTGCCGAGAAACCTTATATCACGGCTCACAGCGGTCGTCAGCACGGCTTAGGACCTGTCTATGTGCGCTCGTCATGCCAGCACTGTCACCCTGCCTATTCGCATGGTACAGGTCTGACCGGCGAAACACGTTATGATGCCGAACACATGGGCAACGGAACTCTCATTGTGGCTTACAACCCTGCTACCAACGCTTACGTGCCATGGCTTGCCGGTATGCCGCAACTCTTCGGTGCTGCACCATTCAAAGCACCACTCGACCCTGACCAGATTACCATGACATGGCTCACCGCAACCGACGAGCATGGCAATCGCTTCCCTGACGGCGAAACCTACGAACTCATCTATCCGGAAGTGCATTTCCCTAACACTGCCGTTTATGCCTACAACCAAGGCTATCGCGACCCTGACGGACTTCTTGAGTCGGAAGGCTATGTAGTTGTGCTTGAAAACACTATAGGTGTCTATGGCACAGGTCTGCTCGACGCTATCACCGACGAAGATATCATCGCTCAATACGAAAAGGAAGCAACCGACGGCAAACTGCCCAATGGTCTTAATCCGGCTTTCTACAATGGTGGCTTCCAAGAAACAGGTTACTACAAAAACGACTCAAAATGGGGACCAAAACGCTTCACTTACGCTCTGACTCGCGGTCCTATTCTTGATGCTGCCGGTGCTAACGCTATTTGGAACATTACCAACGTAACACGCTCCGACCGCCGCTATCATTATCTTGACATGAATGGCACTATCTATGCCGAATATGCCTCAAAAGACCCTGAAGTACAAGCAGGTTTCGAAGCCTATATCTCACAGATTGACCCCGACACTGCTCATGCTGAATGGTGGACAGACGATATGCAGGCTAATATCTATAACTATCTGACCAGCAAAGACCTGCCAACAGAAATGTCAGATGCAGAGTTCACACAAGTCATGATATGGCATCGTGGTTTGGCAGTCCCTGCAGCACGTAACGTGACCGACCCGGACGTATTGCGAGGCAAAGAATTGTTCTCACAAATCGGTTGCGACTATTGCCACCGTCCGTCATGGACTACAGGTCCTGACAACCTGCGCGACCCGAATGGTTTCTTCACCTCTAACGACCAGATGCCACGCTATCCGAACCAAAAGATTTGGCCATACACCGATATGGTTCAGCACAAACTCCACATGGCTAACGATATTCGCACCGGCTGGTGCCGCACCACACCACTTTGGGGACGCGGACTCCACCGTAAAGCCACCGGCGACGCTTCCGATGCACGTATGCACGACACACGCGCTCGCAACGTCATTGAGGCTATCATGTGGCACGGCTACTCAAAAGAAAGCGATGCCTACTATCCGACACAGCAGTTCTATAACCTGCCGAAAGCCGACCGCGACGCTATAGTGGAATTTATTAATGCTATTTAACCCCATGCACCTCGACCGTCTTGCTTTTCCCCTGATGGGACTCGTAATCATACTCCTCATCACCGCTTCCGTACTCGAACAATTCATCGGTACGGAAGCCGTGATACGGTATGTCTATACCGCACCATGGACTATCGCACTATGGCTGCTGACGGTCGTTTCTGCACTTTATTACCTATGCGCCCGCCGAGTATGGCGAACACCCTTCACATTCCTACTCCATTTCTCCTTTGTCATCATACTTGGCGGAGCATTGGTAACACATCTTTTCGGCGAACAAGGGCAGATACACCTGCGCCTTGACAACACTCCAACGCAAATACCTCATTCTCAACTCCAAGTCAGTCTCACTGATTTCTATCTTGAATACTATCCGGGCACACAGGCACCGATGGATTTTGTAAGCGAAATAGATATTAAATCTGCCGACAATGATTCTGTCCACGGCACGGTAAGCATGAATAACATATTCACTTATCGCAACTACCGCTTCTACCAGTCTATGTACGACAGCGACCGGCAAGGCACCACCCTATCCTTCAGTCACGACCCTTGGGGCATTGGTATCACCTACACCGGCTACGCTCTTCTGCTCCTGTCAATGATAGGCTTTTTCTTCCAACGACGCACCTATTTCCGCCATCTACTGCGCAGCACAGCCCTTGTCGCTACGATTCTATTCTGTCAGCCAATGTTGGCTGACAACCACACTCCGCCCACCATCAACCGTCAGACAGCCTGCGACTTCGGCAATCTCTATGTCTATTACAACAACCGCGTATGTCCCATGCAGACCCTCGCACGCGATTTCACCACCAAACTCTACGGCAAACCGACCTACAAAGGCTTGTCGGCAGAAGAAGTGCTCTGCGGCTGGCTTTTCTACTACGATCAATGGGCTGACGAACCCTGCATCAAAATCAAAGGCAAAGACATACGCCACACATTAGGCATCGAAGGCAAATACGCCTCGCTCAACGACTTCGTAGGCAATGGCAGATACAAACTCGACGACGCTATACGCCAGCGCAACAAAAACGCTATCGCTGCCGACGAGAAGTTCCAACTCATCAGTATGGTCTGCACTGCACGATTAATCAAAATCTACCCTATCACGCAAACTCCACCGGACGGCACACAGCCGACATGGTACTCATGGTCCGACCAACTTCCACCTACCATTCAACGTGCCGATTGGCAATACGTCTATCGAAGCATGGATTTCGTTTTTCTTTGCGTAGCACGCAATGCGAATGCCGAAGCCCAAGACGCGCTGCACAAGATTCGTATATGGCAAATCGAACATGCAGGAATAGAAAACCTACCATCTCAAACACGCTTTAAAGCCGAAAAACTATTCAACACCTTTAACTACACGCGACCCCTTGCCATGGCATGTGCCACAATAGGACTACTCGCCTTTATCCTCTTCATTATCCTCGGCAGAAACGGACGCGCCATCAGCCGTACATGGCTGATAATCTTACGTCTCCTGCTCCTATGCGCCTTCAGCATACTCACCTTCGCACTCGTCCTCCGCTGGATAATAAGCGGACATATCCCACTCTCCAACGGACATGAAACGATGCAGTTCCTCGCATGGGTCAGCATGCTCATCACGCTCATTAGCGGCATCATTCCCAACACGCGCCTTCACATACCCGACCTGCTACTGCCGGCAGGATGGTTAGTAGCCGGCATGACACTAATGGTCAGCATGATGTCTGCCTCTAATCCGCAGATAACCAATCTAATGCCAGTCTTGCAATCACCACTATTGACTATTCACGTAGCCATCATTATGATAGCCTACTGCCTCTTAGCATTCATTATGCTCAACAGTATTGTAGGCATCATTTCCGACCGTCATATAAATCCATCAAACAAGCAATCAAGCAACCCCTCATACAAGCAGTCTGACAACCATTCAGCCGCTTCGGTACTCCAACCCACACCCACCATGCGCCTATCGCTCTTGCTGCTCTACCCGGCTATTTTCTGTCTGACAGTAGGTATATTTATCGGAGCCGTATGGGCAAATATCAGTTGGGGACGTTATTGGGGCTGGGATCCCAAAGAAGTATGGGCACTGATAACCATGCTCATCTATGCCTTCCCACTTCACAGCCAAAGACTTAAAATCTTCCGTCAACCACTCTTTTTCCACCTCTACATGCTCATCGCCTTCCTGAGCGTCCTCTTCACCTATTTCGGTGTCAACTTCCTCCTCGGCGGCATGCATAGTTATGCGTAAGGAATTGAGAAACAATCAATCTGTAAAAAAATAATTTTTGCATTTTTTTACAAAATATTTGTACAATTAAAATTATTATTGTACTTTTGCAAGTGATACCTGCGCCATGTCCAAAAAATGGACGGTGGGTGGGTATATTCTAACATATTGGCGTTTATTGCGCTTTGTTATTGACCAAACGGAAACTTCGCAACTTTTCACGACAAGTCAGATACCAAAGAACAATAGATGCCTACGGGTATGATATTTCTGTACCTTATTTCAAGGTCTATCATACTGGCGTAGGTTTCATTGTTGTTTATTTGACTTGTCGGCAATGCGAAGGCCTCGTTTGGTGAATAAACAGCAAGCGAGACTTACGTTTTGTGTGTATGTGCCTGTTTATAGCTTCTCATTACCACTGATAAATCACAATAAGTCAATATGAAAACACTATAAGAAAAAAACAAAATCACTTGTTAAATATATAAAATACGACTAAATCAATAGTAATTATGAACAACAAAATCTTAATCTTTTTCTGTTTTATAGTACCTGTTTTTATCTCATGTGTCAATCGTGGTGGTGAAACATCAAAACCTATTCCCGAAGATACCATTTGTTTCAAACTCTACATTGAAAGTAGCGGAAGCATGCTTGGATATGATAGTAATTATACTAAAGGAGAGTGTAAAAGTGCTATCACGACACTACTGAATCGTATTCCTGATGAAGATAGAAAAGAAAGCCTGTTTTATATTGTAAATGATAATGTTTATCGTAATGACAAAACATTAGAAGATTTTATAACGAGCAAAAATAATATATTCGAAAGTGATTCAGGGAATAAGGCCTTTACTGACTTCGCTTGTATTTTTGATACATTGTTGAGTCACACAAAAGACAATGAATTAAGTATTTTAGTCTCAGACTTAACCTATTCAACCAAAGAAATGAAAGATAATAATCGCGAAAGAATATTACATGAGGTTGAAGATCTGATGACAGTTATCTTTAAGAAAAATAAAGACAAAGATATTTTGCTCATCAAGATGGAGTCTGATTTTAATGGCGATTATTATGTCTATAATAGACCTAATAAAGGCTTGTTCTACAAAGGTAATCGCCCGTATTATTTTGTCTTTGTTGCCAAACATGATGTGATGAGAAAAATATTCACCAATCCGAAATACAAAGCATTTAGTAATTATGGTAGTCTAAAAGGATATAAAAATTCATATATGTTCGCGGCACCTGAAACATCAACACCGTATTATAGTGTTGTGCTCGATAAAGGATATAAAAAATATAGTAAGTCTACTACGATGAGCAGTTGTGCAGAACAAGACATAAAAGGTCAAATACATGCCATAGAAAAAGTAATACCAGGCAATGGCGATTCTATCCATATTCCTTTTAATATTGACTTGAGTATGATAAGTCATGAGCAACAAATTGACAAAACAAAATATAAAATTGATTCTGATCCTAAATCAGATTATAAAATTTGTTCAATCGATCCTATCGAACATAATGAAGCAACACATCGTATAGTAATTCATACTACAAAAAACAAATTTCAAAATAAAGATAATATCAAGATATCTATGCCCCGTACTTTTCCCGAATGGATAACTGAATCATCAATGGATGATGATAGATTATTTATAAAAAGAAATAAAATCAAGGACGACGATGACAAAAGTTTTTCAGAAAAAACCTTTGCACTCGAACAAATGTGTCGTGGTGTTTATAATGCATATTATGGCAATGATGCCAATAATATCTTTGAAATCCAAATAAAAACAAAAAAATAATTTAAATATATATATGTATGAAAACACTTAGTAACACAACTAAAAAAGATTGGATAGGTCCTGCGATAGGGGTTGTTGTATTTGTCATATTAGTACTTATTCTCCCTTGGTTGTTTGACAAGCTTTATACTCCAGAGGGTGAAGAGGGTGATTTTAAAACCCAAATGAAAGAGATGTATTCTGTATGTGCCCGAATCCTTGTTTTAACGCCGACAATCGTCTTAATACTCTATTATCTTGTAATAGACAGATTTGATCAGTGGTGGGTGTGGTTTCTTTTTATAGCCTTTTCGGTTATATTAACATCATCTATAATTTTTGAATGGCCTTGTCAATATTTTGAAGATAAAGATAATATCAGTGGAGATTATAGTGATGAGTTACTAATTTTTTCATTTCGAACCTCTATTATCAGTTTTATATATAGTATTATTATGTCGTTCTGCATCAAACCATTAAGCAGACATTGTTCAACAACACCTTTTTAATTTTTTATTATTTATGAGAGCATTTATTTTTGCCATAGGAGGAACCGGCGCACGAGTGCTTAATGCACTGATTATGCAATTAGCCGCCGGCGCACAGCCTAAAGACCAAGATGGTAACCTTATCACATCTATCGTTCCGATAATAATCGACCCGCATGCTACAAACGATGCTTTGACTAAATCAACAAGTCTGTTGCATTTATATAAATCCATTCGACAAACTATTTACCGCGACAATGAGTCCACAGAAGGCTTTTTCGGTACCAAAATAGAAACCCTGCACGATATAAATCGGGACAATAATAATATTGCAGATCAATTTTATTTTCAACTTAACAATGTTACAAACAACACTTTTTCAAACTTTATACAAGAGAATAATATAACAGATGCTTCGACTCTGCATTTTATTAATACACTATATTCTCGGCAAGAAAAGGGAACTAACATGAATATAGGCTTTGAAGGCTCGCCTAATATCGGAAGTGTTGCCCTCAGTGAATTTAGCAAATCTCATGATTTTGAGGCGTTCCGCAATGTTTATCAAGAAGGAGATAAGTTGTTCTTTATCGGAAGTATATTTGGTGGAACTGGTGCTGCAGGACTACCTTTATTTATATCTAAAATCAGGGATTTAGCACATAGGCAAAACAACGATAATCATAATATTGATTGTGCCCATGCTCCTATAGGTGCATTGATTGTGATGCCATATTTTTCAATAACGTATAATAACGACTCAAGCATAAATCAGGAAGATTGGCTTCCAAAAGTTCGCTCTGCTCTTGACTATTACGATCAGCATTTAAACAATAAAATCAATGATATCTATTATCTTGCAGATCCACAAATGACTACTCCTTTTTTTAACGATGCCGGACAAAATAGTCAAAGTGGTAATAGAGCGCATTTGGTTGAGTTTGTCGGGGCAAATGCCTTTTTTCATTTTATCCAATCTAACAATGTAACTACTAATGGCAATGATATCGTAACGGCAACCCAAACAAAATACTATAGGTATGATCTTAATAATGCCAATTTGACTGTTACATTTAATGAATTCCCTCAACAAACTAACGATACCCTTCAACGACACTTGATGGCATTTCATATACTCCGAAATTTTATGATTTCTTTACCACAGTTATTGGATAGACCCTTTGCTTGTAAGTATGCCCCTAAAATTGAAGGAAATATATTATCTCAAGACATAAAAAACTTTTGGAACAAATATGACGATTGGTTGAACCAAATGAAAAATCACGGAGTGAATGCACATAATTTAGATTTATTTGCTGAATGTCAACATGGAAATTACACTGATCTATTTAACGGTGTTGACACAAAGCAAGGAATAATATTCAAAAAAACAAAAAAAACAGTCGATAATAGTGTTATTATACGAAAATTGAATGAAGTGGCAGAACAGCATAACCAATATGCAAATCAGTATAGTAGGTGGTTCAATATTGCATTTAAAGCGATAAATGAAGTTATAGAAGAAAATTATAATTTAGGTAACAATCAAAATAGATAATATTATGGCAGCAAATAATCTGAATTATCACAATGATGATAGAAATCAAGGTTGGATTGATAATGGGAATGCGTTAACTTCTAACTTTGAAGGTTTTAATCGATTCATCAATAATGCCGGACAACATGTTGGGGCAAAACCTCCCAAAGTGGCTATACCGTCACCTTTTGCGCGGTTCGCTTTAGTCGAACAAGCCTTTAAAAATTATGCAGCAAATCAGCAAAATTGCGAACAGAAAGATTTGCGTTTAATTTCTAATACTCTTGACTTGCTGCAGTTGATTTATGAAAATAATAATTTGACAATACTCCAGACTAATATTCAGAATATTGCAGAATATCTCCAGAATAATAATCTGCAACAAGGCAACGTCTTGTTAGGAGATGCATTAAAAATGTTTAGCCGTCAGGAAAATTACGGTTTTCAAAATAATGATCAACAGAATAACGCTCAACAGAATAATGCTCAAAATAACGATTCCAATTTTTGTGTTTTTAGTTATAATAATTGTACTCTTGGCTGTTCTTCTCCTACCTCTATCGTTTTAGCAACACCAAATACTGACAATCTTAATATTCCTATAAGAATAAATGGTGATAGACAATTATTCAGCAACAACTATTTAATGTTAGAGCAACGAGATGTCGAATTTATAAAATATGTCTATCGTATTGTAAATCAGTTTAATAACAATCAAATAGAAACATTTAAAGACTATTTAAAGAAAGTAAGGGAAAGGGTTAATGATGTCGGTTTTCAGGATATATTCGCTACCAATGAGGGTATAAATTTAAGTAACGATGAGATCCTTAATTGGAGAAATAACTATGCCGTTTATGATAACGCACAATCATTTGGTGGTAATTTGTACCATATAACACAAGCGAAAGCGAAAGAACACATACAAAACGAAAGCGGTTTAATTCTTAATTGTGCAAATAATAATGGAGTAAGATATATCGAGGGAACAACACCTATGATTCTTTCTAATAACTGTCCTACCGATTTGTACAATTATTCCTCAAATAAGGTTAGATGGAACAAGACTCAACATAAGGTTGATTATGATGCTGTACGAGGAAACAATAGAGATGAATTACCTTTGCCTGGAACCACTATTAAATATCCATGGCTGTGCGAGGATGATCTATTGTCAGATGTGCTAATACAAGTGCCATATAAATTCGATAGCAAGAATTTTGTGAGTGGTGAAGTAAATTTAGATAGTGACGGCTTTTTCCTGCCTCTTAAACCTGATTTTTTTAAGTATTTCTCAACCGATTTTTTGCAACAAAACAATCTCATATTTAAAGTCAAGACAAAAAGGGAAGGACAAGGTAATCAGCAGCGAACCATTATTGAAAGTGTTGAGGTTCTTTTAAATGTTCCTATTAAAGCAGGAATTATACAACTAAAAAAAACTTATTATGCTCCAGATGCTAATACTGATGCATTCAATACAAGTAGAATGAAAAAGGATATGGCTGAGGGATACATATTAGAATATCCACTTGCTTTATCTATATTTCCTTTTGTTAGATCGAATGAAAATAACATCTATCGCATTATGTTAAGACATGAGGGAGGAAATAAGAGAATAGCATTAGAAGCGAAAACAAATGGTGATCAAAATGTCCAATTTGACGGACAAATAAATACGAGGGACACCTCACAATTATATTCTCTGAAAAATTCTGTTGATTATTTTATAATTACTCTATCTCACGGACAAATCAGTCATCATGCCGTCTGCGTTCCTAAGTGGCCACAAGAAAACGGAAATGATCCGCAAAACAATGGAGATAATCAACAACAGGGAGGAACAATCTGTAATTTCGCTTTCGATTTTGGAACTTCCAACTCATATATCGCTGTTATGACAGAACATCAAGGCGATAATGGCAATCAAATTGGAGAATTAACCGATATTAAATTAGTATCAACCATATCGCCTGATAATAATAATAATGAAACTGGATTCAAAATCCTTAATTTAGGATTCAAACAACATTTTATACCTTTGAATGGAATTGGAGATATCTATAAATTCCCATTATCTACCGTTTTATCATTACCGGAAAATTTGAATCTCGGTCAAATACCTGATGGATTAAAAACAGTCAACATACCTTTTATTTATGGTAAGGAAGATTACGGGGCAGATAATATTATAGCAAGTAACTTTAAATGGTATAGCAGACAAAATAAAAATCAACAACAGAAATTAGCAAATGCATTTATAGAAGAAATGTTTTTACTTTGTCGAGCGTATGCCCTTGCTCATCATGCAGATTTATCTCAAACAAAGATGGTATGGACATACCCACTTAGTATGAAGGATCCATCAGGCATGCATGCTTATACCTGGCAAAAATATTATAAAGATTATTTTTTTCAAACAAATGACAACGAACATTTAAGTAGCCATGTTAAGAGAATCTCAGAATCCATTGCTCCGGTTCTTTATTATACTCAAAACAATCGAAATCGTAATGCAGAAGCATCAGTTTCAATTGATATTGGTGGTGGAACATGCGATGTTGTATTGAATGGTGGTAATCAAGGCAGCAGACAAGAACAAATTAAAATCACTTCTTTCAGATTTGCCGGTGATATAATTTTTAATCCTGAAGGCGTAAATGCATCTCAAAATAAAATGGTACAAAAGATGTATAACGACTTTGTTACTAATCTAAATTTAGAGCAATACGATGGAAATTTTTTTAATTTATTAAAAAGAGTATGTACTGGAAATAGTCCATCATCTGAGGCCAATTCGCTACTTTTTGCATTGGAAACTCTACCATCATTGTCATATATAAACCATGTCGAGGATAAATCCTATAATATAAAATTAAAACAAAATGAAGAATTTAAAATTATATTTATTTACTTTTATGCCGCTATAATATATTATTTAGCAATTCTGATTAAGAAAATTAATTTTCCACAACCCGCTACACTTTACTTTTCAGGTATGGGTTCTAAATTGCTGAATATAATAGGCAATGCTGAACAATTACAAAATCTCACGACTACACTACTTAAAACATTTGGTGATTTCGACTACAATAATCCGATAAATATATCAATTGAAGCAGAAAAACCTAAAAAAATAACTGCTGAAGGTGCTTTAACAACCATTATGGCTAATCCACAACCAGCAACACAAGATATAATAGACCAATTTGCAAATAACCAAAAAGTAAATAACGCAACTGTGTTTTATTCTTTAGTGGGCGATATAAATATTACAAATAGTAATCGTAACGACAAAGACTTAATAAAAGGAATAATTGATATTATTGCTAGTGATTTTAATCCCAAGTTTGTTGATATAACTAAATTGGATTTTGTCCAAAATAATTGTAGTAAAGAAAGTATTTCAAGATTAAGTAATTTATTTAATAATAAAGTTCTTCTTCATACTTATTTGCAAAGTGAAATCAATAATTTCCCTATTGAGGATAACGAAGAAAATGAGACATTAAAGGAGTGTCTGTTTTTCTATCCTATAAAGAATATCATTAGCGAATTTTTAACAATAAGGAATTAATTGAAATATGTACCCTCTATTTATAAAAAAAATTACTCTAACTATCATTGGCATGAACTTCTTATTGGCAGTTCATGCTAATGGCACTACCGATACAGCAGCGATTATCAGAAACATAAAATTAGAGTTTGCTAAAACTATTCACATGTATTCAACCTATGATACTATTTCGGCAAAAAATGATTCTATAAAAGAACTTATTTCAAACTGTAAGTCATTTTCAGAGTTGGATACTATTCTTTCAGGGTTTAGTGTTAGCAAAAAATTAAAGGACAGCATAAACGCAATAGCAATACAGTCGATTGACTTAAACATGAAACAGATTGACGGCGTTACGATAAACGACTTCGTGAATAATCAATTTGAAAAAAAATATTTCGAGCAGTATGTCAACAATCGCAATTCTGATAACGTTGAATCAATAAAACTTGAAGTAGAAAAGGCTATTAAGAGTGTAATGCGCCATTCGAAAGTAAAGAAAACAACTGACACTAATAGTAACATGCTGACAAATAGCGTATTAGCCACATTTCTTGTCATTATTGTGTTTTCTATTCTAATACTTATCTATTATATGCGTGTTTTGAAAAAACAAATAAGTCAACTATTTTCAATGGTTGATGAAAGAAATAACAAACTTAATCAGTTAAGCAGTCAAATTTCAAATCTCAAAAATGATATTGAAGTTCTAAAAAGTGAAATTAAGTCATTACAGAGTCAATATGCCGAATATTTACGCAATCAAGTTCCTATAGTATCTCAAGTAACACAGATTAACAATTCGGTACAAGAGGATGATGTACCTCAAGAACGGACATATTATTTTGGTTCTCCCCAAAATGGAATTTTTGGAAGACAGTATTTAAAATACGAAAATCGGAGAACTTTGTATAAGATTACAACAAATGATAATATCCATGGTACATTTGAATTCATAAATGAGCAGAGTGCTATCGAATTGGCAAGAATGTCAAGAACGGAATTTTTACAATCGGCATGCGTGATAGATAATGATGTTGAAAACTTTTCACAGATTATTACAACAACAAAGGGAACTGCCATTTTTCAAAACAATGAATGGATAGTAGTTCAGCCTGCTCATATCATTCTTGCATGATAGTTAAACCGTCTATTATCAGTCTTTAATAAACGCCTATTGGCTTATCACGTCAAAATTATGAAAATAAATTGCGGAAAGTGTCCTCGCATACTTGAGATAAATGAAAATCAATACCCACAGGGGAGTAATCAGACGATTAAATGCCTTTGTGGTCACACTATTACATTCCATATTCCGGAACAAGGAGACCCCAAATCTGGACAAAAACAGGAGTCTGAATCCAAGGATGAGCCAACGAAAAAAACTAAAGAAGATGGCAAGAATGGAAAAAATGAAGGTCTGGATGGAGGAAATACTGCAAGTAGTTCAAGTGAAAATAGAGACAACGATAATAAAGGAGATAAAGGAAAAGATGATGATAAAGGCAAGGGCAAGGGGGGAAAAAATGGCTCTGACAATGGTGGAGAAAAAGGTCCTGGTGGTGGAAAGCGTTGTTTTATAATATGTGTGATTGCTGCGGTATGTCTGATATGTGTTGCTGTCTTAATATATTTAATACTACCGAATCAAGGCGAAACACGATATGTTCTTGCTGAAACACTTAACATCAGAAAGGAACCAACTACATCGTCTGATACTATTTGTAAGATAGTCTATGGCGATTCTGTCGAATTTCTGAACAGTGAGAGTAAAAATGACACAACGTGGGCATATGTAAGATTTAAAAATAAAATTGGGAAAAAAGTGAAGGGATATGCAGTATTTGATTGTTTAGTACCTAAAAGTACTATTGATAGTTTAGATAATATTTTTGTTAATGATACTGCTCGCATATCAATTCGTCATACATTTTATAAAAGAGCATTATTGAATTTTTATAATAGGAATCAATTAAAAACAGGACAAAAAGGTTGGCAGTTTGCGTCTAAAGGGCTAAAGGTCAAACCAAATACTTTCAAATTGGATTATGCGTATCACAGCAGTAAAGATAATAAAATACGTGATCTCTTTGTGATTTTAGAAAATAAGGACGAAAAAAAGGCAATATTAGTTGCATATAGTATAAATTCAAAAGAAATACCTAAATTTGAAGATCAAGAAAATATAAGTATGGGAATGACCATAGAAAGTGTAGATACAACAGGTGTGTTTATATATGTCAAAATGACTAATGGTGATTCTATCCCTTTAAGCAAAAAAAACTATGATTAAGAAAATTCTACTACATATAGTTTATATAATTTCGTTTGTTTCTTTGGCATCCTGCACTTATTGTTTTCACAAGAAACCATGGTCACATAACGAAACAAAATCGCCCGAGCAAACGGAATCTGAAACCGAATTGAAATCTTTTCCTGATTTGGATCAGATTTATATGACCATTATCAAGTATGTAGAATATAATGAAAAATGCCAATATGATAGTTTGGCTGAATTATATGCACCCATTGTAGAACAATATGACGATAAACACGCCATTTCCCGAAACGATGTTGTATATTATACTCGCCGAAAAATAGAAGACCACAATATAAGGAACTACAGTTTGAATGTAAAATGGGAGTCAATCATAATTGATAAATTATCTGAATCGCAAGTGCGTGCTACGTTTGTTACCGATGATGTTGTCAACAACAAATTAAATCAGAGCGACTACTATTTCCAATACAAACAGTTGATTATCGACAGTGATTATCAAATTTTCAATGAGCAAACACTATTGTTTAATTATGACAATATGTGTTTAATGGATATGGATGAAGATTATACGAGAGAGTGGGATAGCATAAGACAAAATATCAACGATGAATATATTCCGTGTACCATAAATCTTCCTCGGGGAATGACTATACAAGAGGCTATTTACAATCAAATGCCACATTTGAAACGCCATGAAGAAAAATATAATGTTGGCGGTGTTAAAATTATCGGAGAATTGTCGGCTGATCAGGATGGAATCTATACTTCAAGAAATACCTCAAGTGATAATACTACAATCACATTGTACGTAAAACCTCTCTATGCCTTAAAAGTGGTTAGATGTTATTATGCAAATTATATCTATAATCTCATTTGTAGAGGTTTGCTTGTTATGATTGATTCTGAAATTGAATCTTCCCAATTTTATAAAGATGATGATGGTAAAACAGTAATAAATTTAGGTCCATTGTCTGATGATGATATCTTTCGCGTGACAACAGAAGTTGAAAATGTAACTCCAGATGAGATTTATGTAGAAATTCCGAAAGGCACCATGATTGAAGCGGTCAATAACGATGTTCAAAACATAGTAACCACAAAATCTGTTTATGCCACTATACCGCCACGTCAACGTAAGATGTTGTCTATACCGGCTGTCTGTGCCGCTAAAAATAGAAAAACGCCGACAGGGTCGAAAGCAAGGTTTACCCCATACATGATGTCTTCATATGACAGCGAATACAAGCAAGATGCAGTTTGGAATCATCAGTCAGATAAAGGAACTAACAAAATAGTCTTTTATGCCTATGGAGCAGGAACAATGACCGACCAAAATCATAAAAGTGTTTTTGGGCATGCTTTTGCTTATGTACCAGGAATAGGTTATATTGGTTACGGATCCCAGAATGTAAATAAAAATAGTCTGTTAGCGCGATATGCAAAATTGGCGTATGGAACAGAGGGCGACATATTTGACCATGCTTATTTACGCAAAACAGCAACTGACAGTTGTGCTGTGTATGTAACTGACGCACAATTAAAAAATGTTCAAGATATGATTAGGTATTATATGATTTTCACTCCTGAATATAAATTAGGACGCAATGATTGCACTTCATTTGTAATGGACATTGCTGATGCTGCCGGAGTATATTATGGTAGCAGGTTTGATATCCAATGGCCAATGTATTTCATTGAAAGATTAAAAAAATATAACTGAACAAAGCCTTTCGAGAAATGAATAACACAGAAGATTGGTGGCATAGTATGTTTACTACATTCAAAACTGATTGATAGTTTTGATGAACAATCTTTGAACACCTTCATACAAGAACTTGATACCATACCTTATGAGTATGCCAAGCCTTATGAAGGATTAGGAATCGGTAGCGCGTTTGTTAGTACTATTGCAATTTGGTATGACCACGCGTCTCAATGGTGCCTCGCCATTGAAGACTATGATGAAGCTGTCAAATATCTCGACCTAGCTTTGGACTATTACTATGACCCAATGCTTGATTATGACGATGACAACATAGACGATGCCAAAGACCGTATGCGAAAAATCGTCAATAACTCTCTTGCAGGGATATACGAAGGCTCACATGATATTTATGATTGAGAATGTTTACATACTGCCCTCGCAATACGGAGACTACATATATGCCCCTTTGAGCCGATTTCTAAAAAAAATTGGTTCAAAGGACATAGATATACCGGCACCTCTATTCTCTGTTTCACGTGATGGCAACTAAAAACATCGATTGGCGCATCTTATTGTCATCCCGACTCAAGTATGTAATCTTGGATGTTCATATTGCTATGCAAAACTTGCTCATTCTCGTAAAGTTACTAAACTTTCCCACATCCAATAAAATGGCATTTGATTGTGGGTTTATAAATATAAGTAATTTTTAATTAAGAATTTATGATTTGCCATTTTAGTCAAAAATCCTATTTATTAGTTCTTTGACGTATTGATTATTTTGAGAAAAGGTAACATCTCTGCCTGCGCCTGCTCGTTTGCCATAAGGTTTTCGAAAAAATCATTCCACGAGATGTTACAGAGATTGAGTATGGTTGCAATGATGCGTGCCAACAGTGGCAACAATCTTTCGATGAAAGTAAGTTTCAAGAACTGCAGCCCATAATCCCTAAACAATTCGCCAATAACCTCATAATCAGAGAATCGCTTATGCAATGTCAGTATCAGGTATCCTATAAATACAATCGTACAATCAGCGATTTGCGAGTTCAAATTGGTACTTTGGCACGAACCTAATTTCAGATATTGCTTGCACTCTTTGAACAACACTTCTATTGACCAACGTTGTTGGTATGCTTCAAAAGCTTGCTTAAAACGTAAATTTGTATCAGTGGTAATCATTACCTCATATCCGCTGTTACCATACTTAATAATAAACAACCTGACATTCATATTATTAAGCACTGCATCTTGCTTGAAATATCGGCATTTATACTCACTGCAGTAGTGCATTTTATGATTGTGTTCCTTGCAAATCCACTCTGCTGATTTAACTATTCCTTGAACCATAAAATTATTGCGTTTGTCCTTTATTAGTGATATAATATGCATTGCTCCACTATGTATTTTTCGGACTTCGGTGATAAAAGCACCATTGCAAAACCATTTATCAACTAACACATAAAGAGGACAAATGCCAAACTTACACATGCGTTTGAGCATATGTATTGCCATGTCGTTTTTCTTTTGTTTTAGTTCGGCTTTGCGCTGTTTGGCACAGTCATCATCACTTCTTTTAACACTACGCCGATTGCGCTTTTGTTTAGCCGTTAGTCCAACGGATTTGTCTTTGTGGCTCTCCGAGTGAAGTGAAAAATCAAAGGGAATAGTTGACTTTCCATCGCTAACAGCAAATAGTAACGCTTTGAAACCGAGGACGAAAGACTGTGTTACATGGTCATATACTTTAGTGCGTGACAGAAGTCAAGATTATGGTGATACTATAGTTCTTCAGTACGATAATTTCCTCAAAGCATACGTTGGTTATAGGGTTTAGTGTGATTTTTTTCGTTATCCTTATTCCAACACACACAAGATTACCTTTTAACGTACAGAAAACTCGTTCCAGATTTGGGCGTGTAAAAAAATGATTGTAATTTTGCATAGATCTACTTTTGAATTAGCAAATAACAATCATTTTTTTTATTAACTTTCAAAAAACAATCTAATCAACTATGTTAGGAGCAATTATGGGTGATGTTGTGGGTTCAACTCGCGAACATCGCAATGTGAAGCATGAAAATTTTGCTTTACTGCCTCTGGGCAGTCGTTTTACTGACGATACCGTCATGACCTTGGCTGTGGCAAAATGGCTGATGGACGATGCTCTTCATCAGTCAAGTAGTCTTGTGAGCATCATGCAAGAGATGGGGCGCAAATACCCGGATGCAGGGTACGGCGGCTTTTTCAGGAAATGGCTTAGTTCTGATAATCCTCAACCTTACAACAGTTTCGGCAATGGTTCGGCTATGCGTGTCAGTCCGGTAGGACTATACGCTTCTACACTCGATGAGGCATTGCGTCTTGCCGAAATAACGGCTTCGGTAACCCACAACCACCCGGAAGGTATCAAGGGGGCACAGGCTATAGCAGCATGCGTTTTCCTCTATAAGCATGGTTACACAAGAGACTACATAAAGCAATATGTTGAACAGACATTTGGTTATGATCTCAGTATTCGTTTGGAAGATATTCGCGATAGTTATGGTTTTGATGTTACATGCCAAGGTAGCGTACCTATCGCTATCATGGCTTTCTTACAGCGCGATAGTGCTTTAGGTGCAATGCGTTTAGCAATATCTATGGGCGGCGATTCTGACACAATAGGCTGTATGACCACATCTATCGCCTGCGCACAAAGAAACTACTCTGTTTCAGATATCGGCGACATACCGTCTGTTGTGGTGGATAGATGCTATGAGGTGCTAACACCCGAACTTATAGAGATAAATGATCGTTTTGAGGCGTTTTTCTGCTTAGGTCAGTCCGACAGTCTCAAAGACCGCATTCGCGGCAGTTTGATGGCAGGTGCTGCAGGCGATGCTCTGGGGTACGCCGTTGAGTTCAAAAGCCTGTATTCTATACATTCTAAATATGGGTACAGGGGAATAACACAATTTGAACTTAACGATGATGGTAAAGCCATCATAAGTGATGATACTCAAATGACGTTGTTTACCGCTAATGGCCTTTTGAGCGGTATTACAGCCGGTTGCACGAATTATGGGCAACATATTACATTCCCTCATATTCTGGGTGGATATATAGATTGGTACTACACTCAGATAACCAATAATAAGCATCGTGAGTTACTTGATTACGATTTCCCTTCACACACATGGCTTCGCAATTTGCCTGCAATGTGGCATAGGCGTGCCCCGGGTACGACATGTTTGACAGCATGCGACGCAATAACGTCACACTTGATAGTAGATAACAACAGCAAGGGTTGTGGCGGTATAATGCGTGTGGCACCAATTGGCTTATTGGCTGCTGCCTACAAAATACGCAATGGAAGAAAATATCCTGACAGTAAGATAGTTAAAAACGGGGCATACTCTGCGTCAATAACACATAAACATCCTTTAGGATATCTACCCGCCGCTCTGATGGCTTTGTTTATCGAACGCGTCACACTACTCAGTCAGAAAGAGGTTAAGGATTCGATAACTGATATTGTAAAAGAGTGTTTGGACATAACATTGAATGATAATGACAACCAATATGTTGAGGAAAAGGAATATCTGCGTCGTCTGACAATGGAGGCAATACGTTTGGCTCAATGCGATATGTCGGACACCGATGCTATCCGTCAGTTAGGCGAAGGTTGGACAGGCGAGGAGGCATGGGCTATATCGCTCTACTGCGTCATGAAACATTTTGACAGTGTTAGCGATGCTATTATAGCGGCCGTCAACCATGATGGCGATAGCGATTCGACCGGTGCAATAACAGGTAATATCATGGGAGCTATATACGGTTATGAGGTCGTCAAGAGCCAAAATATATTCTGCCCTGAAGGAAAAGAGTTGGAACAGACGCTTGAACTGTCGGATATCATCTTGGCTTTGGCTGACGATTTATATTGTGGGTGCTGCATATCAGGACATTCGCCACTCAATACTGCACAGCAACGACAATGGCATGAGAGATACTGTGAAATGAAATACTCCATTTCTCAGTCGAACACAGCGGAGAGGATATCTAATGATTTAGGTGTATAGAAACCTGCGAGATGGAGGGTATAGTATAAGATTAAGTCGTCAAGCAGGTCGCTGCGCTGTTGACGGGTTAGATGCACATCGGCGGCCGTCAGGTCTTCGCTCGACTCAATACGTTCAAGCAGTATGGTCTGCTCTGTACTCATACAATCAGGGTGCAGCGGCGGACCATAATTTTTTACCCCCGACCGCAAGTCTAACCACTGACCTTGAGAGTCAAGATTAGGATAGAAACCTAAAAATTGCGATAAACGCAACAAAAAAGTGAGGTGGAAATTCTGCGGTTCATCGCATGCCTCAAGAGTCTGGACTGAAAGCAGAAGAAAATCAAATAACTGTTCGTCTTTCATCGGGTGTTTCAACGAGCGGTAGAGCACTTCGGCTATAAAAAGACATATAGTGCGCTTGCGAATATCAGTGGCGATATGATTATTCAGCATAGCAATCTGTACGTCATCCAAACGTTGCAACTGCTGCGTCGGCACATGGTTAACCTCTATATCTAATATAGTCAAAGGTTCAAAAAGGGATTTTTTCATCTTTCCTCGTTTGCTCCCTACTCCATAAACGACATAATCAATGCGTCCGAAATCGCGTGTATAGAGATGCAGAATAGATCGATTGTCGGTATTCTGCGTCAGATGTAATACTATGGCTTGGGTCTTGCTTCGCATCAGAAACGATTTTTATATAAATATCAATATCAGGCAGGTACGCCATATTGTAGCCCACCAACCTCGCTGAAACAACTGCTTGAAATCAATCAACAGTACAATAAATAATATGAGGTTAAACAATACCATATTAGTGGGCAAGGTCCGCAAGAAAATAATATAGAAAATAGTCAGTACTTGCATTTGACATAGGATATATACTATCACAGTTAGTATCTCTGCAAAATTATAGCCTACAATCTGTTCGCCAGTCGCTTTTTCCCATTCTTGACTTCCGACTCTGGGGCATTTTCTCCATAACAACCATGTGAGTAAGGATACGATAATAGAGCCAAAGAGATTACCATAAGCCAAATGAGTATCACGCCAATGATTGATATTATCTATTGACTGTGTGATGGTTAAAATTCTACTTAATTTCTCTTGATCTAATTTCTGAGCGTTTTCAAAAGCAGTGGTAAAAATAGGGGTGATTGCTTCACGTTGCGGAATCTCAATATCGAACAGCCATGCTACCTGAATGAATAGCAATGTCAGAACAACAAAGGTCTTAAAGGGTTGAAGATAACAATTACGCTTACCATTCAGATAGTCGGAAATCATATAACCGGGGCGCGAAAAAAGGTGTCCTATAGTGTAGAATATATTACGTGAGCCTAATCCCCAGAGTTCTAAAAACACAAGAATAGAGCGTTTGATTGATAGACGTTCATACGTCGGAATAATTTGCTCGGTAATTTGTTTTTGCTTTTGTTCATAGCGATTTTTTAGGTTTGCAACACGTGCTCGCACCTTGCTGTTGAACTGAATTATTATATTCTTCAATTTAAATTGACGTTTTGACATGAGTAAATAATCAATGGAGATGCAAAAATAATAGTTTATTTCAAGATACACAAATCCTGCACTAATTACACTAACCAATAGACAATAGCATCAATAATATCAACTATATAGACAATAGCATCAATAAAACCAATAAAATCAACAAATATACAATATTTTCAGCAACATCAACATAAATTAACAACTTGTTGATAAGTTGTTATAAGGTTAAAAATCAAGAAAATAAATTTTTTGCAGATTTTTTTGAAAATAATTTGGTCAATTCAAAAAGTTGTTGTAATTTTGCAGTCGATTTCCGAATAGAATAACGTATGGCGCGTTCGTATATCGGCTAGTACACAAGATTTTCATTCTTGGAAGAGGAGTTCGACTCTCCTACGCGCTACAAGATTAACTTAAAAGAAACACATTAAACAAGATGGCAAACCATAAATCATCTATAAAGAGGATTCGTCAGACTGAAAAACGTCGTCTGCATAATCGTTATTATGCAAAAACAGCCCGCAATGCAGTACGCAAATTGCGCGCAACAACCGTTCAAGCCGAGGCAGCAGAGATGCTTCCAAAAGTAACAGCAATGTTGGATAAATTGGCAAAACGTAATATTATCCATAAAAACAAAGCCAGCAATCTGAAATCGAAATTGGCTTTACACGTTAACAAACTTGCATAAGAATTTAAAGCAATATAGTTAGAATGTCTGATAGAAATATCAGACATTTTTTGTTATTTATTGCTGCAGGATAAAAAAAATTAAACGTCCTATAAATAACATACATCTATATATTATTGAAAATAAGCAGAATATGACGAAAATCAAAATAGAGGGCTTGTTTTTTAAAGATATCGCGTAGCGATTCTCTTTTAATAGAATAGTCAAGTGCATTACAAACCATATCCCGTAGGGATTTTCTTTAAATCACTAAATTTCATTAGTTTGAAAGAAATTCCCTACGGGAAATGAGATTAAAATTTACGTCAAATTGCTATTCAAAGATATTCCATACGGGAAAACATAGATCAACCGGACACTAATAAAAATCTAACAGCGAAGCGGGCTAACAGCAAAGCGGTCTATCATGGCTTTAGCAGCACGACGACCATCACTCATGGCAAGGATAACTGTTGAACCGCCACGCACGATATCACCACCGGCATAAATGACCGGAATAGACGATTGCATAGTAGCGTCATCAACAACGATAGTGCCTCTGCGACTTATATCTAAACCTTCTACACTATTGGGAATAAGAGAGTTAGGACTTACTCCAACTGCCACAATTACTAAATCGACATCAATCAACTCTGTAGCACCTTCAATAGGTACAGGACTGCGACGACCACTCTCATCAGGCTCACCTAACTGCATTTTTTGGAGCAACATAGAGCATACTCTACCCTTTTCGTCGGCATCATAACGTAATGGGTTATGCAAAGTCATAAATTCTATACCCTCCTCTTTGGCATGTTTAACTTCCTCGGCGCGTGCCGGCATCTCTTGTTCCGAACGACGATAGACAAGTATAACTCGCTCAGCCCCCATGCGTCGCGCAGTACGAGCGGCATCCATAGCAGTATTACCTCCACCTATAACTGCAACACGATGAGCAATAGTAACCGGCGTATCGGCGTCTGCATCGGCTGCTGACATGAGGTTGACACGGGTCAGATATTCATTGCTACTCATCACACCATTGAGATTTTCGCCTTCGATATTCATAAATTTAGGGAAGCCGGCACCACTACCGACAAAGAAACCTTCATAACCTTCTGATTTGAGTTGGTCAATAGATATTGTCTTGCCAACAATAACATCGCGCTCAAAGCGAACACCCATTTTTTCAAGATTACCTATTTCAACATCAACAATTTTGTTGGGCAGACGGAACTCCGGGATACCATATTTAAGCACACCGCCTATTTCGTGGAGAGCCTCAAACACGGTTACATCAAACCCTGCTTTAGCCATATCTCCGGCAAAAGCAAGTCCTGCCGGACCTGAGCCTATAACTGCAATTTTATGTCCATTAGGTTGTTCGCACTGTGGAATTGTCATCTGACCACTTTCGCGCTCATAATCGGCAGCAAAACGCTCTAAATAACCGATAGCCACAGGTTGATGTCCCATCTTCTGGTGGATACAACGGCTCTCGCATTGCTTTTCTTGCGGGCACACGCGACCGCATACGGCAGGCAGCGTGCTGGACATCTTGATGACTTTGGCAGCCTCTAAAAACTCACCGCGCTCGATATTTTTGATAAAAGCAGGTATGTTGATATTAACCGGACAGCCCTCGACACAAGTCGGATTAGCACAATCCAAACAACGTTTAGATTCGGTCAGTGCCTGCTCGGAAGTGAGTCCTTGATTGACTTCCTCTAAACGATGAGCCACACGGTATTCAGGACTCAGTTCAGGCATTTTAACACGCTCAATAGCAGTACGCTCTTTAGCCTTCATAGTACCACGCAATGCAACACGCCATTCACTATCGCGCGATACTTCGGGATGGGTGGAGTGGTCGGACTTTTCGGAGGATTCGGAGTAATCGGAATGTTCGGAATGTTCTGAGTATTCAGAATGTTCTGAATGATCTGAATGATCTGATTTCTCAGATTGCTTATATCTCTCAAAGGCTTGCTTTTCCTCATCGGAATAGTTGCGCAGACGGCTCAACATCTCGTCGAAATCGACTTGATGAGCATCAAATTCAGGACCATCGACACATACAAAACGTGTTTTGCCGCCAACAGACACACGGCATGCACCGCACATACCTGTACCATCAACCATGATAGTATTAAGGCTTGCTTCTGTAGGAACATTATATTTCTTTGTAAGCAATGCAACAAACTTCATCATTATAGCAGGTCCGATAGTAACACACTTATCGACTTTCTCGCGTTGAATGACCATCTCAACACCCTGCGTAACAAGTCCTTTGTTGCCATACGAACCGTCGTCGGTCATGATAACAACTTCGTCAGCAAATTGTCGCATCTGTTGCTCTAAGATAATCAACTCTTTAGTTCGCGCAGCAAGGACACAGATAACCTTATTACCAGCCTCTTTAAGTGCCTTTGCTATAGGAAGCATAGGTGCAGTACCAACACCTCCACATGCACAAACGACAGTACCGAAATGACGAATATCAGTGGCTTTGCCTAAAGGTCCGACAACATCTGTTATCATATCGCCCACTTGCAAATCGCATAACTTATGAGTTGATGCTCCGACACGTTGTACTATAAGAGTGATGGTGCCTTTGTCATTATCGGAATCAGAAATGGTGAGAGGTATTCGTTCACCTTTTTGCCCTACTCTGACAATAACAAAATGCCCGGCACGACGTGAACGAGCAATAAGTGGTGCTTCGACTACGATTTGGAACACATTTTCAGAAAACTGTTGTTTGCTTACAATTTTATTCATACCTTTTAGTTAAAATTAGAAATTAGGAATTGAGCATTAGGGTTGAACGCCTTAACACCAATTCCTAATTCAAGAAATGATTATAATATATAAAGGTAGGCAATCAGAACCATTTTGTTTCTTTACCTACGATGCTTGACAGCAAGTTGTTAGCCATGCGTGATGCACCGAAGCGGAAGTTCTCGTTATTAAGCCATTCTTTGCCTAACACTTCTTTTACGATAGTGTAGTATTTAACGGCATCTTCGGTTGTGGCTATACCACCGGCAGGTTTGAATGACACTTTAACACCTGTCTTTTCGCGCCATTCTTTAATTGCTTGGCACATTACGAGTGCGGCCTCAAGTGTGGCAGCAACTGGAATTTTACCGGTGCTTGTTTTGATAAAGTCGGCTCCTGCCTGCATGGCAATGATAGATGCTTTTTTAATCAGTGAAGCCGATTTTAACGCACCTGTTTCAAGAATAACTTTAAGGTGAGCATTACGAGCCGCAGCACGTATTTCGCATAATTCGTCGTAAACTTCCTGATATTTACCTTCGAGCATTTTGCCTATAGAGATAACCACATCAATTTCAGTAGCACCTTCACGAACAGCGAGGGCTGTTTCTGCTATCTTGACTTCAATAAAGGTCTGCGAAGCTGGGAATCCGGCGCAACAAGCAGCAATACCTACAGGGGCTGTAAGATTTCGCTTTACAACAGGCACTAATGCCGGATAGACACAGATGGCAGCAACATTAGGAATACCCGGGAAATGTTGTGGAAAATCATTGACATGCTGAGCCATAGCGATTACTTTGGCATCAGTATCGTCGCCATTGAGCGTAGTTAGGTCAATCTGGTGCAGACATTGTTTCCAAACTTCAGGATTATTATTTTCATCGAAATGCTCGGCAATAAGTTGTTTGACTTGTGCTTCAACCTGTGCATCATCGAGATTGCAGTTATACTGTGCAAACAGTTGTTCAAAGTTGTCCATGATATAAATAATTTAAGTTATTATCTATTGGATTGTTGGTTCATGCGATTTATCGGAACTAAGTCTTGCTACAACAGTTTCATTACCGACAACCGGCTCGCCTCCGACAACATAAATTTCAGCGTCCATAGGCAGATACATATCAACGCGTGAGCCTAATTTGATAAATCCGAGGTGCTGATTAAGATGTGCTTTATCGCCTGCCTTTGCATAGGTTACGATTCGGCGTGCTAAAGCACCTGCTATTTGTCGGACTAAAATAGTCTGCCCGTTATGCGCTTTGATAACAACAGCCGAGCGCTCGTTTTCAGTGCTTGATTTAGGAAGCCATGCACCTTGATGACGCCCTTTTTGGTGCTCGGAGAGTAATACTTCACCTTCAACAGGAAACCAATTAGCATGCACATTGAATGGGGACATAAAAATAGACACCTGCATGCGCTGCTCATGAAAATAATCATTTTCCATTACCGGCTCGACAGCGACGACGCGTCCATCAGCAGGAGCGATAACAAAATTGGTGTCGTCGATAATAATTTCTCTGGTAGGATTTCGGAAAAAATAGATTACAAAACATAGTAATGTTCCGACAACCCCTATTAAGACAATCATAATCACCTTGTTATCAGGCATGAAAAATAACGACACGCATAATGCTGCAATCAAGAGCAACATAAAGAACAGCATATTGCGTCCTTCACGATGTATTCGCAGTTTTCTCATTTTAGAATTTTTGTAATTTATAATGCAAAGGTAGGTATTTTTTTCAGAATAACCAAATTATAAGGTATAAAAAAAGTAATGCCCCACGAATGAGGCATTACATGAATATCATAACTGATAAATTATTTTACGATAGCATTGAACGAAGCGTCTTCAGCAAATTTAGCAAACTCGATATCTTTTGCAGCTCTTCTCTTGAACGATGCATCTTTAGCGATAGCTGTGCGGAGATTGCTATAAACGGCATCACGGTCGTTGGTGCGAGCACCTACAACAGCCTTGAGGTAATAGGTTGTGGCATTAGGTGATTGAACAGCATTAAGAGTTGATGTTGCACCGGCATAGTCTTCGTTAACAATTTGTTGGATAGCGGCATTGTTGGTTTTTGAGTCAGCAAATGCTTTCTTGGCATTCTTATAGTCACCATTGATAGTGTACATTGTACCGAGCGCAGCATTGATATTGCCTGACGTACCACCTGCTTTGCCGAAGAATTCAGCAGCACGTTTAGTATCGTTTTGAGCCAAAGCGATAACACCAGCATTATAGTTGACATTAGCGTCATTAGGAGCAAGGCGTAATGCTTTTGCTATATTGTCGCTTGCAGCATTGAGATTGCCTTCTTTGTATTGAGCGAGGGCAAGGTTGTTGTAAGCACGATAATCGTTAGGATTGAGTGCTATTGCTTGTTCGAGAACAGTCTTTTTCTTTGCATTATCATTGAGCAATGCAGTAGCATAAAGCAATTCTTCGTATGACAATGGGCATGGAGTTTCGTCGAGAGCAGCAACGATTTGTTCATCGGTACGACCAAGGAGGTCGGTAGTCAAAATCATGCGTGAACGACGGAGTTGCGGAAGGATTTCTTCAGCAATAGTTTCATAAACAGCAGCAAGATTTTTGATTTGTGCTTCACGCTCTTCAGGGTCGGTGTACATAGAGAGTACGCGCAAAACGAGTTGTTTGTCTTGCATATTAGACTCTTCCATGAGTTTTTGGAAACCTTCCCAGTCTTCATTGACAGTCTTAGATGAGATGTCGAGTTTAACTTTGTTCTTGCGTAGTTCGCGTTGAACATAGTTAGCAGTGTTGGCTTGACGTTGTTTAGCAAGATTGGTGTTAAGATCAACACCACCATCAGGAGAAGCGTAACCAGAAACTTCAAGACCTTTGATTACTTCACCGCCTTTGCTTGCGCGAACAACATCGCCGGTAAGTTTCTTAACATCGCCCAAAGCCTCGCTGCGGAGGTTAGATTGTTGGATTAAGAACTTGATGTCGGCTTCTTGTTTTTGTTCGATAATACGCATGAACTTGTCGGTTGCAACTTGTGGCAACATTTCTTCGGCAGTAGCACGAACGAGTTTGACAGTAGTAACTACACCATCAGCAACTTTCAGTTCAGGAACATCATAAGTTTTCTTGCCGGCAGATGCTTCAAAGCGCAAGAACAATTCAGACACTTCCATTTCCGGAACATAGTCAAATTCAGCCTTTACACTATATGTACCACCTGTTTTATATGGAACTTTAGTGCCGCTAACTTTTGCTCTTTCGCCAACAAAAGTACGTGACTTACCAACTGTTTCGGTTCCGTTGTATTTCAAAACCGGAGTAACGACCAAAACACCTTTTTTGTTGAATTCTTTTGCGGGGAAAGTACCGGTAATAGTTGCTTCCACGCGATTACCTACAACCACTAATGGATTAGGATTGCATGTAACATTTTCTGGTTGTTGCAATGGTTTGTTGCAACTTGCCATCAGCATTGCAAAAGCAAGAGTGGCAACAAAGAATAAACCTTTCTTCATACTTTGAAAAATATTTTTGTTAATTATTTATATACTTTTACGTGTACAACTCTAATTTCACGATGCTGTACACACTTTACGACCGCAAATTTACAAAGAAATTTTGATATTTGCAGCATAAATACTCTAAAAAAATGATTTTTTTTTCTATTACGATATATCAGGGGGCTTTTTAATGTAAATTAGCATTTGAATTTAACATTTGAGCCGTAATTCCTGAAATCAGTCAGACATTATGGATGATAAAACACAATAAAAGAAATTATTAGTGTCCGGTTAATCTATTTTTATCCGTAAGGGAACGTCTTTTAATAGCAATTTGACGCATATCCTAATATCATTTCCCGTAGGGAATTTCTTTTAAACTAATGATATTTAGCGATTTAAAGAAATTTATAGAAAATTCCTACGGTATATGGCTTGTAATGCACTTAACTATTCTATTAAAAGAAAATCGCTAACGCGATAATTTTCAAAAGCAAGCCCTCTATCTTGATATTCGTTATATTCTGCTTATTTTCAATAAAGATGTATATATATTATTTATCGGACACTAATAAAAAAAATCTCTAACGGGAATTCATTGATTCAGTCGGACAACAATATTGGGGCAATATCATAAAAAAACGGCTTCTTAAGAGTCTGGAACTCTTGGAAAACCGTTAGATTTAGACGTAAAATATAGACGTTCACGCACAAGTATAAACAGATATAAAAAATGTGTCTCGGGAATTACGAATGCAATCACAATGCAATCTTATCTACCCTTCGTTTATGTCTGCCACCCTCAAAATCTGTTGCGAAGAAAGCATCAACTATTTCGAAGGCAATATGTTCAGAAATAAAATTGGCAGGCATTGATAAGACATTAGCATCGTTGTGTTGGCGTGCTAATTGTGCGAGTTCAGGCATCCAGCAAAGAGCCGCACGCACCTGAGGGTGCTTATTGGCAGTCATTGAAATGCCGTTTCCGCTACTGCATATAGCAATACCGAAATCAGCTTCACCACTTTCAACAGCAGCAGCCATAGGGTGAGCGAAATCAGGATAATCGCAACTTTCGGTACTATAGCAACCAAAATCATGCAATTCAGTACAACCTTTGGCTTTCAGATAATCAATAACTTTAAGTTTAAGCCCATAACCGGCATGGTCGCTTGACAGGGCAATACGTAAGTTTTCTAATTGTTTCATGGTTAGTTTTTATTTAACAAATATCTTTTGTCCGTTATGTAAATAGACACCTTGTTGAGTAGGCAACGACTGATAACGACGTCCTAATAAATCGTAGTAATAATCATCACCTACAGTTAGAACCTGCTCGTTTTCCAGACCTGAAATGATTTCAGGTAAAGGCAGTTGCAGAGTCAGATAGAGGTCGTTAGTTGTATTTTCGTTTTCGGTGGTGCAATAAGAACAATCAGTAATAAGACTATTGAGATAATCCTTAAAGGCGGTGTTAGCATACTGCTGAATAAAGGCTCGCAAGGCGGCTTTTTCGAGCATATTATACGAACCGGCTTTTATCACCTCTTCGGTAAAAGCAGTGAGTTGCGATGATAATTTGCTGATTATCCAATCACCATATTTATAGTTTTCGTTAGCCTCACTTGCCGTTAACATAAGTAGAATAAGAGGATTAGACAGATACAAATATGCCATATCAGAATAGGCTTGTTCGTCGTTGATCATAGTGTCAAGGAAAGTGCTGATAGGCGGTGTAGAACCGATAGAATTGCTACGCATAGTCTTCATACCGTTCCACAACATACGCGACATTGGGCTCCATAATATATCAGCATGCCCTGACAACACATCACGTCCGTGCAACATATAGTCTTCGATTTGGTCGGTGGATTTAATATATCTGGTGTTGATGGTCAATTCAGTACGATTTTCGTTCAGGGTAAGCCATCGGAAGCAGCCAGGGTATTCGATAGGCGAGCCGGTACTGATCTCTATGATACTATCAGTATGCGAGGTGTTATAATACTTGCTGATATTATTGATGTGCATGTGTCCGGTCAGGATAGTACGTATTTTGTGATCAATGAGTATTTGCGCAACACTTTCGCCATCTTTGATAGTCGCAGATGAGAATATTTTATCCTGATTATTAAAGTGTTGCAGCAATTGGTGGTGCATCATG
>Ga0326513_10000179_pt1 | contig 50805 bp, 68 predicted proteins | sample 2_2465_0518_D_FD_203654 | JGI IMG/M metagenome (GOLD analysis project Ga0326513, IMG submission 203654) | Bovine rumen microbial communities from UC Davis, California, United States - 2_2465_0518 | ecosystem: Host-associated > Mammals > Digestive system > Stomach > Rumen | place: USA... | reverse complement strand
TATCATTCAAAGAATCCAATGGCTTATTGCTATCGTTAATCATGGAAATATAAGTCAACCAGTTGTTCCACTGTATCTGGTTAGCCAATCGCTCTATGTTTTTATCTATAGACTTGAGTGTTTTATCGGATTCAAAAGATGTCATATGATTCCTCCTTTAAAAATATAGCCCCGTTTTTGTTAAGACCAATCTAGCTAGGATTGGAGGCACGGGGCCACAGCCTATATTTAAAACTCGATAGGTGCTACCTACCTGTTTCAAATATCAAAATTGAGATATTTTGTCTTAACCCATCCTTTGTCTCCCCCATATATGATATAAGACCAATACTTACGCTTAGTTACGATTTTGACTTCAGCACCTTTAGCTACTACAATATTAGTCTTCTTACTGAGTTTGTTGTTCTTGGTATAAATATAAAGATGCTCTTTAGCTTTAGCCTTAGGATACCCAGTCTTACCAACCTTCTGGAAACGAGTATTCTTGACATAGCCGTGGATCTCACCGAAGTAGCACTCAGACCATCCGTTCTTACAATCTTTGATTATCCTGATCATATCTCCTGTGAAAATATCACAAAGAGGCTTGCAAGTCTGATCGGCTTTAGCACGTATAACGCCTTTACCAGTTACTTTGCAATTTGTGCCAGGTACAGAATATACCCATTCCACATGGCCGATCTGCTTAGGCCTAGATGGATCTGATCCTACAAACAATATAGCGTCACCAACCTGCAAAACTTCAGGATTCATAATATGTCCATTTTTGATCTTGACGTTAACCGTTTCGAACTCTTTGCCCTGGTATATAGATGCAGTATTGTATAACCACGGGAATGAATACCCACACTCAATCAGTGTAGCCATTCCTGAACTACTGCAGTCGCTGTAGTATTTACCATCCGGTGCCTTTTTGTATACGTACGATCTTTTCGGCTGAGAGTATATGTTTCGTCCGAGTATTTTGTTGTAGTATTCTACAAACTTCTTTTGTTTATTGAAACCTTTGAGTCTCCTCACAGCCACAATACCTTTATGCTTCCTGTTTGGAGCCAGCTGATTATATCGTAGTGTTGAGTACGTGTTTAAGTTTTTCTTAGTGGGATTCCCAGATCCGTGCCCACATATTATGATGTCCTTATCTGTCATTATTCTTTACCTCCTCGCTTTCTACTAATTCATAAGTTTCTTCAAAGATATCTTTGCGACAAGGGTAAAACTCACCCTTTACTCCTTTAATGATGTAGTCACCATCCGTTGCTTTCATATCGCCTTCTAAAGTGTGAATAGTGACAGCTGTCCTGTTCATAAGATTATTAAAATAGGTATCTCCGTTTTCGCCGATGAATTCTTTAATTTCTAATACATTTCCATGTATCTGCAATGCTTCAACCTCAACAGGCTTTTTGATGTATTTGTTTATCATTCTTCTACCTCCTTAACCCAGAGTTTTCCATAATGATACATACCATAACCACCTACAATGGTTAATACGAATCCTATTGACATTCCTATTATTCTATTCATTTTTACCTCCTTACAACCTTCTAAAATCTCTAGCTATAGCCACCACATCAGCAAATATCAATAGCGACATGATGGCTACGAAGCATGCAAATATCTCATTCATCGGTAGCATTCTCAGCCTCCTTTTCATCAATAAGCATCTTTAATCCGGACTTAGATACGTCCATATGAGCGCTGTAGTATGTCAAATCGCCAACTTCCTTAGCGCTTGTGGTACTCCAGAACGGATTGTGATCGATCGGTTCATCAATTATAAAATTGAACTTGGTTCTACAGACTGGACAGGTGATACGTCCAATATCGCGATAAGGATCGTCCATCCAAATATCATCAAGCTCGCAGACTAATTCACTATCACAATGAGGACATATAACCTTATAATACGACTGTTTGCGTTTCGTTTTGCCTAATTTGAGTACTTTGATCATTCTTCTACCTCCATTTCGATAATGTTTAAAATATATTTAGCAGATGCGTCAGATACAAGATTTCCATCATCTATGTTCCCTCTCATATGAGGAAAATTTCTTTTTAAAATCTTTAAAGCCCCCTTTTTAGTTTTAGCGACACCCAAAACACGCATATATGTTAATGGTAAAGCATACATAGCTAAATATACTTTCATTCTTCTACCTCCTTTATCACATTTAGTTCTGCTTCTTCATCAGTCATCTGCTACCTCCCTTTTATTAATTAGCATTCCAGTTAAAATATCAGTGGCTAGCTGCATCCTCTTGATCATATTCTTTGTTTTTATGTGTTTAATGGTTGCACATATACTAGAAACCGTAAAAAACGCAGAAACTGCGAATGGTACTATATAAAATATCATTGCTGAGTATCCGAGAAGCAACATTGTAGAGCAGAACAAAGCGAATCCGGTCATCAAAATAACAATAACACCAGCTATAATCTTAGCATTGCACTCTCTTAAAGCTTTCTTTCCGCTTTCTTTGGTTTCCTCATACAGTTCTTCAATATCCTTAAGATCTTTTTCTTCATTCATAATTTTATCCTCCTTTGATCTGGCTCAACTTCTGTAACGCCTTTAAACGGCCTAAGTCTACAATTGTCATCCATACACTCTATTACATCATCGTAGGACGGCAACTTCCTGACTCTCTTAAAACGGTGTTTGTTAAATATAAATGTTTCACCGTTTTCTAGTTCGTTTAGTTTCATGGAACTACCTCCACTTCCACATTTTTATTGAACCGGTGAATGTCTATTCTGTTTACTATAGGAAATATAAAGTAAACACAGTTGTCGGCCACGCTCTTAGTATTTCCCAGTCTACCTAACCCATGTGGAATACCTTTGAAACCATATGGTGATACAACCTCGGCGATCATACGACTATCACCAAATATAAATTGATCACCAACAGACAGATCAAATATCTTTTTTCTCATTCTTCAACCTCACTTTCTACGGTAAAAATGCTTCCCGTAATGAATGTTATACCATTTTCATTATCAAACCTATAAGATATGTTATCTTTGACAACCTCGAATAAATCTTTTGCCACTTCCAGCTTTATATGTTCGACAATTTCTCTATCATTTTCCATTAATACAGGAATCATTCTCTTCATCCTAAACTCTTGGAGCGGGCATTTAGTGATATTCAATGGCTTGTTATAAGCATCATATAATTCCTGCATCGTGGGACAATCGTTTATAATGTTTCGCATTAAACGATTATCCGATTGGATTTTGTCTATTTGCTTTTTAAGATGTTTCTTCATCTGCCTAGCATTCATCGCATCGCCTCACTTTCTTTTTCAAATACTCTTATACCGTCGGGCGTGCCGCGTAAATATAATGTTACCCATTTACCATTCCAGAAACATTTAGGGCATAATTTTCCGTGATACTTCATTGGGTCGTTATCGACACTATACATCTGGTTTCCACAACAACTTGTGTAGAAGAACATACCATTTCCGTGCTTTTCTTCAACATACTGATAGATTGCTTCTCCATCCATCATTATCCTCACTTTCTTTCTTGCAGTTTGAGTGCATCTAGGTCCTCCTTTTCATATCCATTCATCATTAGTCCTCCCTTTATCGATAGTTCTTAAAATATCATTATACTCTTTCTTTGTTGCGAGTTTCTTTACCGCCGCATAAAGGATTGCCTTCTCTCTATCATATTCTGATGGTACTGTGTTCTTTACCACTGTCTTAGTGTTATCATCCCAGAATATAATTGTAGCCGGGCCGTTAAACTCAATCTTTTTGATTTTGCGATAATGAATCGCATCTATTACTTGTCCTGTTGGCTTGTCTAATTTTTCTTTCAGTTCTTTTAGCTCTTTCAAGTAATTTAAAGTTGCGGCATGTTTTTCTATAGTCGTATATTTTATTCCTGCATCTTCCTTGTGTTCTTCAAGCCATTTTATTGACCTTTCGTATTTATATATAATGTCATCTAAATCATATCTCATAAATATCATCCTTTCATATAATTATATATGACCAACTTTCTTTTTGATCTCAGTCACATGCTCTTTTATACCTATTGTATTATCAACATAGTGTGATATCATCACCATGGCTTCATCACATCCAGAATCAAAGAATTCTTCTTTAACCACTACTGCCAGTTGATCATTAGAATCAACCACAAGATCTCCCTTCTTATATAATGGCACGTGTTCCTCTTCAAGCCATTTCTTAGTAGCATCGGTGCAGCAAGAAACACTGTAGGAACATTCACTGTTGAAATCGCAATTATCGCACTTGGTCTTTGAGCAACGACCAGGTATTCCTTTTTCTTTGCATACATGTATAGCTAAGATACTCTTTACTAATTCCTCATTGTATTTTATCAGCCACTCGTAATTTGTCATAAATATCACCTAACCTTTCGCATTCTCTATAACATCAGTTAAATAAGCCTCTTCAGGACTCCACATCTCAAAAATATCATCTCTCCAATCATCCCAAGGATCATGTAAGATGATAGTATTACGGAGACCTTTCTTCGTCCTTACAACCTCATAATGCTTAAAACCAAATATAACAGTAGAACCCTTCTTAATCCATTTAGGATCTGTTATGCATGTACCGACTTCACAGTCATTTGAGAATATAACTCGGAAAGGTTCTTTATGTCGTTTTCTGCGTAACGCCGCTGCCTTTCTTCTTCTCTCTTTTTGTTTTTCTTCATCAAGTTTCTGTAGTAGCGCATCATCGTATCTATCCCATCCGTATCGATAGATTGATCTGATGACATTATAGTAATAGCTTCCGTACGGATATTGCCCTTCACAATATCGTCCTCCCTTCATTATTATAGCCAGTTGCTCTTCGCGATCTGTGATATGCGCCATTTCACCTCTGAAATATCGATTATGCATACATTGCAAATATCTATATGTAGCACTCGCAACATCTAATCCAGAACAACCGTTAACTCCAAAAAGGTTGGAGCCTACCCTACCTAGAGTAGACTCCACAAATGATTGACCAACTGCTATGGATGGTAATATTCCATATGTTGGCCATTCCTCTATGCAAATATCAGCTATCTGATCCGAAACACTTTCCATAGTAATATGTTGCGAGTAAGCCATGGATATGGGCGATTTTCGCACTATCGGACAAATCACCATCATAACGTGTAATGTAATCGCCAATATTATCCAAAACTTCCTCTGCCTTGCTAGGGCTCTCATCTTTTGCATTGTTCTTTTCCTCCTTTTTGATTACAACATCGCTGTGATAGTTACCTTTTGAATCCCAATATGGAACATAATTTACAGTCTTCTTTTTCTCCTTATCGTAATCGTTTGCCAATTTCTCAAGCATCTCATCCAAACCATCATCAAGATCCTTGTCTTCTTCTGGCGGATACTCCTTATCAGCCTTCTCCAAAATATCCATAAGAGTGCAGCCTATATCGCTTAAGCGGCTAGCAGTCTTAAGATCTGTATCCTCGATCTCACTAACACACTCCATGGCTTTCGCGGAATACCATGTTGCTTTCTTAACATCCTCGAGTCCATTCTTAAACTTATGGCGCCAGAGGTATTTGAACATGTTTCCGAAACAGAAATATACGATTCCTTCATATCCAAGAATCGCCTTCATAGCATCAAAACACTCGATGCTGCAGTGATCTGCGTAATGTGATGGGTGATTAACATTATCTGGTTTCATAATCATTCTCCTTTCAAATCCAGTGATGAAGCTTTAACTCAGCTTCAGTCCAGTCAGTTACTTCTACAGGTTTATATCCCTTCCTTTTACAAGTGTTGGCTAATACGGTATCGTACTTAGCATACATAGGATATAAAAGATTCTTCACTTCTTCTACAGTCATAGACTTAAGCTCTAACCCCTGATCGTGCAGGAAATACTTGATGGCCATATAATACTTTGACCCTACTTTGGAAAGTCTTATCACATCGGCATCGTTCATCTTTTCGCAGAAAGAACTCAAGTCGTAAATATCTTTATTGAGGTATAAGTCCTTATTACAATACTGTCCAAGGGCTTTACATACCTCATATGGTGCACCAAGAGACTTCAGCTCCTTATATATAAGTTTCGGTCTCTCAGCTGCCTTTTCATAAATATGGGCAGGATCTGTTGACGTTACTAATTTGTAAGGCTGTGTACAGTCTTTAAGTTCTTCGGTTTTCTTAGCAGGCTCTGGATGTTCGAGTTTCCATGATGCGCTTTTCTTTTGGCGATTGTATCTTTTCACATTAATAAGATTCTTGCATGGAACGAACGTATATCCATTAGCTTTCGCAATCTCAGCAAGCCGATCTACTGTCTTACAACCAAGTCTACGAGCCATCATTATTCGGTCACCGGTGAAAGTTTTGTAAAAAGCGTCAATACTATGTATTCCAGCCCTTTCCTCAGTGGTCAAATCTTGCCAGAGTAGATTCATGATCCACTTGCTTATGCCACGTCTTGTGAACCAGTCTTCAATATCAATAAAAGTCAACTCTGCCGGATTGTCGTCCTTACTATCTTTGGATTCTATGACCTCCTCATCGACAGTCTTCTCCTCACCAATAAGGCTTTTGATAAACCCGTCGATTTTATTATAGCAATCCTCGCATAAAATTCTAGTCTGTGACGAATTCGAGTATCCGTTGTAAGTTTTTACAGACTGCGCCGGATAAATCATCGGTGTCTCACTTCCATGACAGCTACCTAATGTTACCTTAGCAGGAGCTTTGCAAATGTCGCAATTAGTAAAAATATCCATAATTAGTCTCCTTTCTTAGATAAATTCCTTATCTTATTAATCATATCTCTAACAAATATCAAGTTATCATAAGACTCGATAGTACCAAATGTTTTATTACAATCTTTACAATGTCTAAGGCGGTAAATATAGCTTTTATCGTGTTGTGTATCCTTAACCCTATGATTGTCTGAGTCGCAATAAGGACATCTCATACTTCTACCTCCTTACAATGTTTAAGACAAATATCAACATCCTTAGTAGTCATATGAAACGCTCGAGCACACATACGACGGATACTCTCAGCAACCTCCTTAGCTGTTTTCTTATCGTCTTTTCTTACGAAGTCATTAAAAAACATCTCGTGATTAAGTTCTTCATCATAATACTTTCTAACAGCAGGAGCTATAAAATATAAATGATGCAAACCCTGGTGCCCACCGTTAACCTGCCATACTGCTTCAGGTTTTGATGTACATTTCACCAAGTAATAGCACGAATATATCCATTCATATGGATTTCTTGCTTCCCAGCTTTTGCATCTTGTTCCATTACCATTGGGCTTTGCTCTCTTAAAGCTGCTGCATTCCTCATTACCGCATAACCAAGGTTTGCCGATCTTGCTTGCGTTATTCGGATTCAAGCAATGCCATTGGCATGTACCGCAACATTTGTTATTTTCGCTATAATATACCTGCTCTTCATCCGTCATAATTGTCACCCTTTCTAAAATAAAAATATATGGGCGACGCCTTAGCACCCATAAAACGCCGCCCGCCTAAATTACTCAACCGGTGTAGTCACATCCTCGTCGCTAGTCACTGTCACGACATTAGACGGAATACCCAAAGTTGAGCGTCTGTTTGGCTGTGGTTTGATCTTCTTATAAACACCGTGGCGAATATAAAGAACACTATCCCATTTGCACCTCAGTGCTATTTTTTCGGGCTGGTCTTTCAAAACAACGAAAATATCATTGTCGTTAACCAACACCTCGAAACGATCCTCGTCAAAAGTTACTTTTCTTCCTGTGTTAAACTGAATAAGGGAAATTGTTTTAGCATCCATTTTATGCATCCTCCTTTGAAATATTAAATCCAGCCTTTTCCAAAGCTGTTCTCATTATGTTGAGATTTGAACGATCATTAGCGTGATCCATAAACTCATTTGTTCTTATGTATTTCGGCGCCCGGTTATCCACTTTTTCATAATACTCGATCTCTTCGGTGGTTTTATCGAACTCCTGATTCCGCTGTCGCATAGCAGCTCCTTTCTGTTTGTGGTTGTGAGCCTATCTAATATCACAAATGCCCATCGTCCGTCGAATTCAAATCGTTCTACGTAACGATTTTCAAGTTTACTAGTTACATCGCAAGCTTCCAGATACGGGGTTTTCTCTGTAAGCACATAACATTTGCCATCGTTTCGATCCATAATAAATATCTTTTTAATATACTTGGCATCTAAAATTTTTCTTAAAGTCCCCATAATGCAAACCTCCCTAATTGATAAGAATCAATAGTTTGAGGAGGATAATCGAATAAATCGAACACATCCTCCTCAGATTCGAAGTATGGTACTCTTCAAATCTTATCCAATATGACACCGGACAGATTCGGGAAGTCTATGTAATAAGCTACTTCATATATAGGTTTGTCATCCTTATTAACCTCAGGCAGCCATACCTCGTGTACATCAAACTCTACATGATCTACCGAATCCGGGTCACTCGGATCATAAATCCAACCTATTACAGAACCTTCCTTTGTATGCGGGAATCCCAATGCTTCATAAGCCTCATTCAAGAACACATGTCCTCTATCGATCAGCTTGACAGTGAGCATCTCCATCCGGCCGTTAATATAAGTTCGGTTATACCATTCGTTGGCATCCCACTGCTTGCTTATACCTCTGGCATAGAGCTGCGCATATCCACTAAGAGGTATTTCTCGGCCATCTTCCATTATTATGGCCTGGGTGTTCTTGTATATTTCCTCACCGTCATCGTTGACAGTCTTGGCTTCTACTGTTTTCTTTTTACCCTTACCATACATATACTCATGGTACTTCTCGACCCCCTGATCATCTATCACTGCTTTCTTTAACTTGTTATGAGATATCAGCAATGTATCATATGCCGCTGTTACTCCGGCTGCATACTTGTGGAGCTTTACAAACCCACTGATTGACAAGAAATATCCAGTAACGATCAGGCCCGCAGGCAATGCATACAGCTTAGCAATACTCAAAGCTGTATGACCATATACTTTAGCTACCTCTTTCCTTACTGTCTTCTCATCGATTTCTGTGTTATCAACCGGGTTAACCTGATCAGGCAGAGATCTCGCATTCTCGAGAAGATCCTTATGTCTCTCCAAAATATCATCGACTTTCAGTGTCGATCTACATGCCATCACAACACCCGCTCCGATCGTCACCATACCTACACCCATCATAATTGCAGGTGCATGCTTTACAAGCTTTAGTTTCATTCTTGTTAACTTCATAATATACCTCCTTAATCTAACGGCCTTGGTCTTGGCAGATCTACCAAATATCCATCGGCGCATCTCCTTACTTTTGCTGATGAGATGTCATACCATCCAAATTTCTCATCCTGCGGTGTTCCTGTTATACCAACAATCTGATTGAGATCGCCCACGGACACGTTCTCATATTCATCGATAAGATTATTCATCTCTTCGATCACGTCTTGCGCATCAAGTCTGGTATCACAAATGATTTCCGGAATATCATTTGAGCGCCTTGATCTCTCTTCACGCCTATCTCGATCTCTGTCACCATATCTATAATAACTAGAATATGATGTTCTTTCATTGGTATAGTACTTACCTCTGGATGGAGCTCGTCTTCTGGATTCACCATAAAACGCAACATTCAAAAGATCCATGAACGCATCTTTCACCTGAGGAATCAAGACGTCGAATATCAAGTATGTTTTGATATCTCTAACGTCAGAAGGTAGCAATGCCTCAGCTATTTTCTTCCCCAGTGGCTGTTCCCTGGTCTTCGCTTGCGTCACCTGAGTTATCTTCTTCTCCGACGTCGCTACTGCTTTCTTTTTCGCCGTCGGTGGTTTCTGAAACTCCGGTATGTCCAACTCTACCTTCGCCATCGGTCACTTCCTCCTTTTCGAATTTCTTATATATGACATTCGGGATCGCTATGGCATAATAATCACCATTAGCGTCCGTACAAGTCAGACTAACCACATTAGTATTGTTAGCTTCTAATATTATCAACTTTGCTCCGACTATGTCGTCAAAATCTACAATCGTATCCAAAATATCACCTCCTTAGAATGGCATAGGTTCGCGATTGAAACCAACTGTTATGTAAGCTTTGTTATCTTTCAAAGCAGTACCAAATATAAGTTCAAGAGGGCCATCCGCGGACTCAAATCCAAGATCTCCTGATGGTACTTCGGGTAGACCTACGAGATAATAGAAGTCATTCATCGTAACTCTATCTTCTCGTATCATCTGGTGATTCATTTCGATACAAGCCTTTTCGACATCTACTGTGTTGGCTTTAAACATCTGCCCAGACCAGTCGTCGATAAACAAATCATCACCATTACCGGTTAACACAATAGGTTGCTTTGAATCCACCGCTTTGTTGACTTTCTTTTCGGCTATCTTGTCTCGGATCTTTTCCTCTTTGTTTTTATTCAGCAACTTTAGCTCCCTGGCCGCCTCCTTAAAATCCTTAAACTCTTGGACTGTTAAGGCATATGCACTCGTCAACCCAACAATCGTTTTGTGCTGCTTTCTGTTGGCGTATATGATTGCTACAATACCTACAGCGCCACTAAGCGCCGGCTTCCATAAAGCTTTCGCATATCTGATATACATAGATTTGCGAATTTCCCAAATATCTCTCTGTATTTCAGTCTGAGTAAGATCGGGATCGTTTTCGGTATCTTCGATCAATTCTTTTCCTATATTATTAGCTTTCTGCAGTTTCGGTACCGCTTTAGCTGCTAATATAGCAGTTCCTATGATCGATACGACACCAATACCGGTCAAAATTTCAGGAGAATACTTTGCTGACATCTTAAGTATTCTCTTGCCGATTTTGGCTATATTCGTGTTCATGTCTTACCTCCTTATGGTCTATAAGATGTAAACATCTTTATTACTTCGTAATCGATTATCTCGTCTTTGTTTCTGACATGTATCTCCGGCTGATCTGAACCCTTGAAATTGAACTTGTTCAAGCAATCGCCTACATACATGTATTCGTCGATCTCTTCATCATTATCATTCGTCAGAACATCATCATCCTGATAATAATACAAGGTCTCTTTTATGTAATCATCGTCGTCTGAGTCAAAGACGTCTTGTGATATGATCTTACATGAGGGACTGTCATCATCGTAATCCTCTTTGGGATTCTCTTCCAAAATATCAGTCTCTTCGTCCGGTTCCTGTGGATGCTCTTCTTCAACGTCCTTAAATAATTCTTGTGGTGATGGCTTATGCATCAAATCCAGAGAATTATACCTACTATAAGGTGCGTCGTCTACAGGCTCCGGTTCCTCTTCAGCCACTTCCGCTGCCTCATCTGCTTCCCTATACTCGTTCATACGCTTCATGAAATCATCGACAAATATCTTTACCTCTTCGTCTGCGATCTCATCGGCCAATTCTTTGACCTTGTTTGATGTGGCTTTTGTTGCAAAAACCGCACCAATGATTGTTCCGATTGTGGCACCTATGCCAATACCAAGAACTAAACTTTTTAAATCCATAATAATACCTCCTTTAAAAAATAAAAAGAGACAGCACTTGTGTGCCATCTCTTAGGATCCTAAGACAAATAATTCCGTATCATGACTCATCCGAGTCAGATTCATCATCAGGATCGTACTCGTCGTTGTCATCGTCCGGATCATCGCTGAGATAGTTCTCGATCGCGAATATTCTTCTTCCATGGTTTGCCAATTTCGCCAGGATTGCTCCTCCGGCTACTATCGCTCCCCCTGCAAGAATCTTATTCTTGTGTCTGAGAACCTTCTCTTTGAAAGTCTCCTTCTCGGCAACCTCAACGGGCATTTTTTCCTCGTTGGTTTCCTCTGTTGTCTCGATCTTCTCTTTTGCCATAGTTTTATACCTCCTTAATTTGTTTTAGTGTATCTCTATTATAGCATCAAAAAATCACGCGAAAAGAAAAGGAGAGCAAACGCCCTCCTGGAATTACTCATCTTTCTTACCAGCCATAGCTACTAATACTACGCCTGCTATTATAAGAATTAATCCTATCGTCATTTGCTTTCCTCCTTTTTCTTTTCGCTCTCGATCTCTTCTTTTTGCTCCTTCAATTCCTCTAAATATAAATCTTTGCAAGCCCCCAAAATGGGCTTTAACACCTTACCACCAATAGTGGTTAATATACCACCTATGATGACAAATGCTCCACCAATAATGGTTCGCTTCTGCAACATATATTAGCCTCCTTTCTGTCAAAATAATGTCATCAATTTCATTATAGCATCAAAATATCACGCGTCCATTCACAAAAATGGAGAGCAACCGTAGTTGCCCTCCGTGAACGGAAGTGTCAATAATAAGTGATTTGCTACTTTTCGATCAATCCTTATCCAGTATCTTGTTATACAGTTTTCCTGCCACTGCTCCCGATGTAAACGGGATAATGATCACTCCTACTACAATAACCATAACTGCCAAAAAACCTCTCAAAAAATGTTTCATAATATTGTCCTCCTTATAATTAGTATTTTCCGTTCATTATAGCAGGAAATTTTCACGCGAATTATTTGAGAACTCTCATACCAGCCAAAATATCACCAATTGACTCACCGGATTTATGCCGCTCTGAAAGTTCCAATTTCTCTTTATTTGTAAGAGGTCGCTTGAGATCATAGTATGAACCTATCGTAGGATCATATGTTCTTGTGTCTCTCTGCCTCGTTTTGTATGAAGAATATCCCGTCCTTACAAGCTTAGCAAGGATAGAAGATATTACAGCCGTCTGAATAGGGTGATCCATAGCCCAGTTAGCTGCATCGTTAGCCTTCTCCTTAACCCTGGTTACAAAACTGTTCTTCTTTTCCTCGAATTTGTCCTTTGCATTCATGTTCTCTTCCATAATAATATCTCCTTTCAAAAATAAAAAGAGAGAGCACTCGGCTCCCCCTTATTCAGTTTACAGGATTGGCTAGAATCTAATAAATTTGCTAGCCTGACTTACGAACGCTCCACCTTTCTTCTCGAAGGCGATGATCAACAACCCAAGCATAATCGGTCCACCAGCTTTGATCGCTGACTGAATAATCCCATTAACATCAAGTTTAAATTTGTTGTCAGGGAGACTATTCAATCTCTCGATCAAGGCTTTGTATTCCTCAGTGCCCGGATCCGTTTTGCTCATCGCTTTAAGAATCCTTTTGCGCTCGTCTGAGACTTTTACGCCCATATTAAATCCTCCTTTCCTATAATCTCACTATAGCACCAAAATATAACGCGAAAAGCCAGAGCAACCGTAGTTGCCCTAGCGAGAAGCTTACTTTTTACTAGCACTATCAAGCCATCTGTTATAAGCTTTTTTGTCTCCTTTGTACACGATTACCAAGAAGCACAAGAGTAATAAACCTCCTGCGCCAATCAGTACTCCTTTCCAAAAGTTCCATAATTTTGCCATAGTTAGCTCCTTTCTGTACTATAAAATATTGACTGCTTCCATTATAGCACCAAAAAATCACGCGAAAAAGGAAAGGGCCCGTAGGCCCATCCTATTTTGTTGATCTGCCAATAATCATGCCTATCACTATAAGTGGTAAGCATAATACCATCAGACCGGCTATAATTGGTGTCGTTAATCCGACTACTCCGATCACTACACCTATAACAGGTAGTAATAAAAGTATTCCAATTATTAACATCAATTTACCCAACGCTCTAATCATATTATTACCTCCTTTTAGTAAAAACTGATTATTAACACTTCATTATAGCACCAAAATATAACGCGAAAAACCAGAGCACATAAGTGCCCTAGTTTCTCCGTGATTTACGGAGTCTTCTCTCTTCCGATCTTTTTAAGAAATACTCAATTAGATTGCTGATCTTTCTACCATTTTTGATATCAAATACCATGAATGATATGCAGATCCATGCCTCTAAAAGTATCGCTACTAAAACGATCGTAATAATATAAATCTCCATATTTATCACCTCCATTATAGCACGCGATTTTAACGCGAAAGAAACAGAGCAGCTATTTAAAGCCACCCTGCTTCTGAAGATGATTTATCAAATATTAGTTGATTCCATCATAAATAAATTGTCCATAAAGGACATCGCTTCTTCAACTGTTATATCAGTCTGAGGTTTGATTTTCAAATATCCATTTCTGGCTATTCTTCTTTCTTCCTCTTCCTTTCTTAACCTTTCAAGTTGCTGTGCCTCTGTATTTCGAATTTCTCTAAACATAATAAATCACTCCTTTCAAAATATCATCTTCATTATAGAGTGTGTATTCCACGCGAAAAATTAGAGCACATGTGTGCCCTAATTAGATGTAATATAATACATCAACACCTTTCTTTTCAAAAAACCCATTGTTACAACTGCCTTCCATGAAATTGCGTTCCATATCACTCCATGAACAACGACTATAGTTATTATCATAATAACCCCAATCGCTTATCACTTGTGCATCTGAAAGCTTTTCAATACATTGCTGTATTCCTCTGCGTTCTTTTTTAGTTGTGTATACTCTCATATTATCACCTCCTATAATAGGAGAAAAATATCACGCGAAAAAAGGAGAGGACTTGTAAAATCCTCTCGAGTTGATCAGTCTTTTATATAATGCTGTTCTACAAGCACGTCTACCACGACTGCCTCCGCGATGTCAAGCTTGTCTGCTATCTCTCGTGTTGTCAATCCCTGGCATACATACATGTCAAGAACATCATTATATGCATCCGATCCAATCTTCTCAATCGTTCTCATAAGTCATTCCTCCTTTGAAATAGTTGCTATCTTTAATTGCTGCTACTGTTGTGCCTACTATTATTATAGTAAGCAATCCAAATATAGTAATTAACATATGCATCACTCCTTTCATTATAGAAAGAAAATACCACGCGAAAAAATAGGAGCACCCGGCTCCTATGCGAAGGTGATGATTATTTGTTACATAGATTCATTACTATTTACTAATCTCATTTTTGCTTCATCATACCACTCAACTGCCTTTTGCATCTCATCGTAAAATTCCATTCGAGTTCCGCTAATCGTTGACGAATGAATACCTTCAATATACAACATCATGTATAACATATCGTCCTTACAATTCAGATCATCTTTTATCTGCTGTGCGATCTCATCGTATATAGTTTTGAAATTACTAAATATCTGATCTAATGCATACATCGTTTCTTGCTCTGTATGTAAGATCGTCGATCCAGTAAATTCAGATCTATATCCGAAATGATCGTACACGATAACAGTATAATCGTGCATCTCTGTTCGATCAAATACATAACTGTTGTTCTTGTAGATTTCCCTCGTCTCCGCCTTAGCGGGAACCGCTGAAACCATTCCAATAGTTACAATTGTCATTGCGAGTATAATAACTCTAGAAATAATATTTTTCATAATAATACCTCCTATAATTAAAATAATCACCTTCATTATACACGCTGTATTTCACGCGAAAAAAGAGGAGCACCCGGCTCCTCCGCGAAGATGATTATATGATTTTTATCATTTATCATAGTTATAATTAATGTCCACTTCATAATGTCCACATGCAGGATATTCCCCGCCATTGTTAATCGATTCCTGTATAAACTCATCAATATCCTTGCGACTGCAATTCTTATTGGTTGCCCACGCCTCAGTTCCGTTGGGATGATAGCCACGAATCCATGCGTCGTAGATCTGCTCATTCATCTGAGCTTCTACTTTCGCTTTCGATTCTGCTACATCCAACATCTTCTGTACCGTGAGGGTACCAAAAATTGTCAGAATTACAATTACAAAAATACCAAATTTGCTTACGCCTTTCTTCGCCTTAACCTCTTTGGTTTCTATCTGTTTTGTATCCATAATTTTGTCCTCCTTATAATTATATTAAATCATATAACCATAATCATCTTCATTATACACTCTGTATTCTACGCGAAAAAAGAGGAGCACACGGCTCCTCAAAGAAGGGATTATAATGTTTTAACCTTGTATATTATATCATCATTGTCTGCTACAAATTTCTGAATGCTATCAATGTTTCTAATATCGCTGAATAATTCTTTAACATTAGTTGCAAAACTTCCGTTAATAATAATCATTACAGCTCCTTTAAAAGCATCTTTGTTATCATATAACTTGTTTACAAAATCTTTGATTTTCATAATAATCACTCCTTTCAATTATTAATCACCTTCATTATACGCATTGTATTCCACGCGAAAAAAAGAGAGAACTGAAATCAGTTCTAGGTTAATTACACAGTCCGCTAACCCTAACGGCCTCCACATCTGCTTTGCCAAGCAGGACGTTTATATCGCATCCAGGTTTGATCAATTTCATCAAACCCCGTTTGTTTTCTCTTCATTATATATATTGTATTCCACGCGAAAAAATTAGGGCACTTGTAAATAATGCGCGGAGGCCAAATACCAAACCCCCGCGCTTTTAGAAAGGAGAACAAATTATGTTCTAGCTAGCTTGTTAGTCTTCTGGATCACTCTCCAGAATATCCAATGTTACTCTTTTTGCATCTACATTCTTAGTATCTAAGATAACCCTAGATTGTCCGTTGGCTCCAAATATAATCTCGCCATCACTCTTTGACTTCTTCAATTCTGGTAAGCCCGCTATACTCGTCAGTAACGATGCGATAAGTGCGACCGTCGACACCGACAGTGCGTATCCCCAAGGGATCTCGTTGATAGCAAGGCCTACTGCCATGAAGCCAAGTAACGTCTGAGCGAACGTCTTTATCGCTCTTATCCCCGCCTTGATTATCCACTGTTTCATAATCATTCCTCCTTTTTTGATTTATGTGGAAGTCGTTTAATTTCTTCGAACAACTCTTTAGCCACCCCATTTCCTCCCATAGCTGTGTATGGTTTATACATCAGCTTTTCAATATCTTCGAGTTCTTCGATTGTAACGTATCCGCGATCCAATATACGAGAGCAACTCATTTTAATTCCGAGATATTCAATGCCTGTTAATGCTTTCTCAACAACCTCAATATGCTTGTTAACATCTGTTTCAATTTCATCGATCTTTTTGTATATCTCAGTTTTCTTTTCTCGTTTTGAGTTTATCCATACACCGAGCCATGATGAACCCAAAGCGGCAACGATTATAGAGACAATCCCTGTTATCCAGTATGAAATATTGCCCACTTATTATCACCTCCTTATTTGCATTTTACTGATGGTATTATTGGTTTGATGACGTATTGAGATTGATCACTTTCATAAGAATAATAAATATTCTCTCCATCGGTCCAGATGTTTTCACCATAAGAAGGAGTATATCTACTCCATGTCTTTTTGTTCCATGTGGACGTAGATTTGTCTAAGACGTATTGGAGATCAATATATGAGTAATAAATATTCTCTCCGTCAGTCCAGATGTATTGACCATCGAAAGTATATCTTCCGCTCCATGTCTTCTTGCTCCATGTAGACGTGGCTTTGTCTAAGACGTAATTATTACCGCTATAAGAATAATAAATATTCTCACCGTCGGTCCAGATGTTATAACCATAAGAAGGAGTATATCCACCCCAAGTCTTAGTATTCCAAGTAGACGTGGATTTGTCTAATACGTATTGAGTAGAGCTATTTGAGAAATAGATATTCTCTCCATCGGTCCAAATGTTGTTACCATAAAAATTAGTTAATCCGTTCCATGTCTTAGATTTCCACGTGGATGTCGATTTGTCTAAGACGTATTGCTTTGAACCGCTTGAATAATAGATATTACTTCCATCGGTCCAGATGTAAGGGCCATTAAAAGAAGTTAACCCACTCCATGTCTTAGATTTCCATGTAGACGAGGATTTATTTAAGACGTGTTGAACTGAAGAATAAGAATAATAAATATTCTCGCCATCGGTCCAGATGTACCTGCCGTAAAAAGAAGTCATTGTTCCGTCCCATGTCTTAGAATCTATTATTTTATCTAATGTATTTAATTTAACTTTCGTCGATATTTTTTCTTTTTCACCGCCAGAATGATTATCGATATAATCCTTTAGAGTATTAAAAAGCTCTAAAGCATTTTCATATGACATGCATGATGTATCGGCCATTATTAATTTACCTCCTTTTTGTTATTTTGCTTCTTTAATCCCTTCCGGATTGGAATTAAAGAATAAGGCATGCCAATAAAATATCAGCATGCCTTTTGATGTGGTACATTAGTCATCCGTAAATATCGATTTTAATTCATTCGTTTGAGCCGGAGTGAACTCGTCTGTTTTTCCATCAATATATGTTTTTACAGATGAGAGTATCTCAGTTGCGTTGTTATAGGATACGTAGTTGGGTGCAGATGGAGTTCCGAGAAAATATTGACTATTGCCATCTGAGTAATAAATATCAGTTCCATCTGTCCAGATTTTGGAGCCATTATACGGTCTTACCCCGCTCCATGTCTTTTTATTCCATGTACTTGTAGATTTGTCTAGGATGTATTGATCGAAGCCATCTGAGTAATAAATATCAGTTCCATCTGTCCAGATGTTGCTGCCATTATACGGTTCTACTCCACTCCATGTCTTGGGAAGCCATGTGAAGGAATCTTTTTTGCCTAAGACATATTGATCAGAATGGTATGAATAATAAATATTCTCTCCATCAGTCCAGATGCCGTAAGCATAAAACGAAACATTATTACTGGCTGGCCCTTCCCAATGTATTTCAAACCACAGGCGTTCATCTTTAGCAAACATATATTGCTCAGAACCAGCAGAATAATAAATCTTACTTCCATCGGCCCAGACGAATTCACCACCAAAATCCGTTGATCCACTCCATGTCCATGATATTGTGTTCCATGTAGACGTTGCCTTGTCTAAGATGTAAAGATCCGACCCCAACGAGTAATAAATATTATCTCCATCGGTCCAGATTTGCTCACCATCAAAATCAGTTAATCCACTCCAAGTCTTGGTATTCCATGTGGATGTAGATTTATCCAGTACATATTGAGTAGAACCATTTGAGTAATAAACATTCGCTCCATCTGTCCAGATGCCGTCAGCATAAAACGAAGTTAACCCACTCCATTCTTTAGTACTCCATGTATCAGCCATTTATCGCACCTCCTTTTAGTCATCAGTGAATATAGCTTTAAGAGTGTTCACCTGATCAGTTGTGAACGTATCTGTTTTTCCATCAATATATGTTTTTACAGATGTGAGTATCTCAGTTGCGTTGCTATAGGATACGTAGTTTGGTGTGGGTGCAGGTTTATCTAAGACATATTGAGTGGAATCATCCGAATAATAAATATCAGTTCCGTCAGTCCAGATTTTATTACCACCAAATGAAGTTAATCCATTCCATGTCTTAGGATTCCACGTAGACGTAGATTTGTCTAAGACGTATTGATCGCTGATATAAGAATGATAAATATCACTTCCATCAGTCCAGATGTGGGAACCAAGAGGCACTACTGATCCGCTCCAGATCTTTTTACTCCATGTACTTGTTGACTTATCTAGGACATATTGGTCATTACCACTTGAGTAATAAATATCACTTCCATCTGTCCAAACGTTAGAACCACTAAACGAAGTTAATCCGTTCCATGTCTTAGGGATCCACTCGATTGCCGCTTTGTCTAAGACGTAATGTTTTGAGCCGCTTGAATAATATATATTATTTCCGTCGGTCCAAACTAGTCCGCCATCAAAAGAAGTTAATCCGCTCCAAGTCATTTTACTCCATGTGCTCGTAGCTTTGTCTAAAACATAAGGATAAGTATATATCCCGTCCCAATAAATATTATCTCCATCGGTCCAGATTTCGCCTCCAATAATAGCCGTTGTTCCGTTCCATGTCTTAGGATTCCATGTATTTGTAGCTTTATCTAAGACGTATTGTCGTGAATTGCCGCCTGAATAATAGATATTCTCTCCGTCAGTCCAGATATGATAACCAACAAAATCAGTCAATCCATTCCATGTCTTAGCACTCCATGTATCAGCCATTTACTTCACCCCCCCCTTTTTTTTAGTCATCAGTGAAGATACCTTTAAGAGCAGTTACCTGATCAGTTGTGAATGCATCTGTTTTTCCATCGACGTACGCTTTCACGGATGTAAATATCTCAGTTGCGTTGTTGTAGGATACGTAGTTGGGTGTAGCAGGCGGGATGTCTAAGACGTATTGGTCAGATTTATTCGAATAATAAATATTCTTTCCATCGGTCCAGATTTTATAGCCATAAAGGTTTGAAGGCATTCCATTCCATGTTTTTGGATTCCATGTACTTGTGGATTTGTCTAGGACGTATTGTTCTTCTGTACCATCATAATCTACATTTGAGTGATAGATATCACTTCCATCGGTCCAGATGTTGCTACCGTTAGGAGAAGTATAGCCATTCCATGTCTTTTTGCTCCATGTAGACGTGGATTTGTCTAAGACGTATTGCTTTGAGTAACCGCCTGAGTAATAGATATTCTCTCCATCGGTCCAGATTTCATTACCATCAAAAGAAGTCAATCCGCTCCATGTCTTAGATTTCCATGTAGACGTAGATTTGTCTAAGACGTATTGGGTAGAACCACTTGAGAAATAAATATTCTCTCCATCAGACCAGACGTAGCAGCCTTTAAAATTGGTTAATCCGCTCCAAGTCTTAGTACTCCATGTTGACGTGGATTTATCTAGGATATAATTATCACCACTAAAAGACGAATAAATATTCTCACCATCGGTCCAGATGTATTCAGCATAAAAAGATTTTAATCCACTCCATGTCTTAGGGATCCACTCGTTTTCTGTTACTAAGACATATTGCAGATTGTCATTTGAGTAGTAGATATCACTTCCATCGGTCCAGATCGCATCACCATTATAAGGAGTATATCCACTCCATTTTTTAGTATTCCATGTATCAGCCATTTGCTTCACCTCCATTTTAAACGGACTAGCTAAGAAAATACAATCCTAGCTAGTCCATAGATATTATCAGTCGTCAGTAAAAATACCTTTAAGAGCAGTTACCTGATCAGTTGTGAGCTCTTCGGTGGTTGCTACCGCACTAAGTGTAAACCCATTGCCAGAAGCGTCTGCCGTCTTAGTGATCGTAGTACCATCAACCTTAACGTCGGATCCTACCAGGAAATCAACCAATGCGGAAGGCTGTACAGCTGTGTCAGCTTTAGCAAGAGATGCCTGTGAAGCAGCATTAAGAGCCACTTCAAACTCGCCAGTTCCTTGTCCCATTTCCGTTATATTGATACCTGTACCCTGTATTATATTCAGCACAGCTGAGTCAGCCTTAGCAAGAGAAGCCTTGGTTGCTGCAGACAGATCTATTGTGAAGCCATTTCCTCCTTCAGCATCAGCTGTCTTCTCAAGAGTAGTTGTATTAACCTTAACATCGCCCTGTACCAAATATCCAGACAGATCCAGGTCTCTCTGACCGAGGTTCTCGAAACTACCAGCCACACCAGTGCTCGTATCCTCTATCCAAATATACTCGTTATAAAGGTTAGATCCTGTTGACTCGCCATTGAGTATAAGATAGATTACACCTTTTTCACCTGTTGCCGGAAGCTCTTCTACGATCTGGTAGCTAAACTGTGTTACACCACCAATCGCTGATGCTATAGCGCTATCTGCCTGAGCCTTTGTGTATCTGTTTGAAAGTTTTGTTTCAATCTTAGTAAATATCTCACTAAGATTCGCATAGGATGCATAATTCTCTACTGCCATAATAATTCCCTCCTTTTATTAGTCATTTGGGTCTTCTGTTATGATGTCGAGAAGATCATTCTCTTCATCAGTTGTCAGTGGCTCAACAAGCTCCAAAATATCATCGGATATCTCACCTTTGATAGGGCTATTGTTGATTGTTGGAAGATTGTAGAGCTGGTTATAATCTGATGTACCACCTCCACCACCTCCACCCCCGCTGTGATTAAGCTCTATTAAGAGCGCCTCTAAGCGAGAATGTGGGAGGCCTGTATATTCCTCCCCATCAATTGTTGCGCGCAGAATAGCCTCCGCACGACTGTTAGGTTCTGCCATATCAGCACCTCCCTTAAAACATTATTACTGGTCTATTTTGAAAAGTTCTTTTCTCATGATTATCACCTCCTTACGTTTCACGGCTAACGGTAATGTTAGCGTTCTGGACATTTACCGGTATTGTAGAGGTGTTCTCTACTGCTATATCAAAGCAACCGCAAATCACCGGAACGGTAATTGTAGCAGTTACTGTGACATTGAAGTAAGCGTCTACGGCTGTAGGTGTAACGATTGTTACTTTTGCCAGTTTTCTTTAACAATTGTATTATTCTGAAGATTAATACGACTACTTATTTTGGTTCGGGTCTTATATTTAAAGAGGATACGTTTACTGAATAAATATCATCCTTCATCGATAACCCCTCTTTCTTTGTATGCTTCATTCTGCCTAATGATGTCCTCGATCTGTGCTATAGCATTTTCCTCATACGAACCATACGGTACAAAAAGCCTGGAAAACTCGCCCCTCTGCCTTATCCAAGCGTGATCAGGATCGACATTTTCAGAATTGTATATGTCATACCCATCTTCAAAAATCTCATACGAATAAATGTCATTGTAATTTGTTCTTCCCATTTTATTTCCTCCTTTAATTTTCTTCGTCCAAAGACGAAAATGTTGGTATTATTGTTTGTCCGTTATTCGAGACACTCATTACGACTTCACTTATATATACTATATTAGACTTTCCAAAATCATCATAAATCTCACAAATATCGCCAATATTATAATCTTCCAAATACTGATAACCTGCGATTTCATTTATAACCCCATCATATTTGTTAACGATTGTCATTTTACTTAATTCCTCGATGCCCTTGTCTTTTAACATAGCCATGTATTTTCTATTACCATATTCTTGTTGTGTTTCTTCATCTATCCTGGCTATGCTGCTAACATCTATAAAAGTCTCTTTTCTATCTAATCCAGAAATATCATTCTCTATAAAATTATACATGACATTATACTGGTCATCTTCTTCATATTTTTGACCAATGAGTAATGCTGTATTTTTTTCATTTGTTGTGGAAAATAAATATTTTCCATCTTTTAAATTATCAAAATTTGAAGAAAATATTAATGGGGTGTTTATAGATTGATAAGTACTATGATCTTTTTTATCCAATATCATAAGTGTTAATCGAGCATTATTGAAGTCATATAACACATCAAGACCGAAACCATATGCATGTAATAGATCTCGAAAAACATCATAAATGTTTTCGCCATTGTATTGCTTATCTTCGTCTATCTGTACGTTTTCATATAATGTGGATCCATCTTCGATAATAAAGTTATTTATTTTTCTGTATATTCCTTGAATCTTTATTTCTTCTTCGTAATCGGGTCCGAAAACATATTTTTTAGACCAATCCGGAGGATTACTAATGTTATTAACAAATAAATTTTGTATAACATTATGCAAATATTCTCCTGAATTAAAAGTTGTAAGACCCCATATTATTCTTCTATCTAATATACTTTTTAAATCTCTCCCATTAATGGTTATAAAATCTGAATTATCTTTCTTTTGAATTTCTATAGTTTCTATAATCATTAATGGAGCCTTACCGTCTTTATAGAAAGCGTCACAAAATATATAATTACCAACCTCTAAATCTTTTATAAACTCAGAATTAACTGGTGATTGCATTTCGAAATCTCCAGAATCTAAAAAACGTACTGTCCATATAAAAGAGGTATAATAGTCAACAATTTTAATCTGTTGAAATTCTTTGTTTAATATAAACACATTCATTTTTACACCCCCTTTAAATTATCATCATAGGTCAAATAGGATCTGAAATAATAGTCATTATTGGTCGATATGTCACTAGATCCTTTTACAAAATTACATATAACTTCGTTATTTCCCGATTTTAAATGAATCCAATCAGTAGTTACTGGTAAAGCAGCTAACAAATTGTATTCTATATTATTCCTTATACCTTTAAAATATTTTTTACCATCAGATGTGGACAACTCATATTTATCTCCGTTTTTTATCATATTAGTTTTAACCGCTGTCCATTCTGAATTTTTATATCGATATATAATCTTTTGATTATTATCCTCAAACTTTGAACCACCCATTATCCATATAGAATCGTCATCGGTAACACATGCCCCACCACTATTAAAATGAACCGGCAAAATAGATTCCGTATGCCATTCATTTGTTAAGTAATTGAACTTATACATAGCGGTTGCACTATTACCCCCTCCCAACTGTATGATAGAATGGTCAGGCGGATAATATACCAGTACTGAAAATTCTGGTATGTCATATGTAAAATATGTATCGTTAACTAAAGTCCAAGTATCATCGATAATGGAATATCTATACATAGCATACGTTGGCGATTTGTAGCATAAGAAATAGATTAATGTCGATGGTTCAGAATCGATTACAGCTAATTGCCCTATCGATCTATATTTTTGAGGAAGATTCGATAAAGCATGCCATTCTGTACCATCATATCTGTAAAAGAAATTTGAACTATTATTTGAACCAATAACGAATAAACTATTATTCATATTACTCGAAGTATTGTTCATGATCATACCAACATGCTGATACATGGTATTCAATGTAAAAGGTAAAGTACCTATATAAGTCCATACTTTTTTACCAGTATCATATTTATAATACGAATTTCCTCGCATTATATGAAGTAACGGATCGGAATCATAAGTTGATAATTCGTTTGAATAATGTTTTTGGTAATTACCACTGGATAAACCACCGAAAATATGAAGTCGATCATTAAACCAACTAGCCAATCCTTGATAAAAATCATATGGTAAAATAGAAACTAAAGTCCATGCTTGTCCGTCATATTTGTAATGCTTTTTTTCCTGCAAGGAATAGCTACTTCCCAATATATGAAGTTCAGTACCATAACCATTAACAACAGCACATCCTCGTGAAAAATAGTAAGGTAATGTACTCACTTTTGTCCAATACGATCCATTCCATTTATAATGTTTTGTATAGTTATTATAATTACCACTACCGCCACCTAAAATGTGGATTTCATTTTTGTATTCGACAACCGAACTCCCATCAAATTCGTATGGTAAAGTACTTACCGATGTCCAAGAAGATCCATTCCATTTATAATGTTTTTTGTTATGATTGGTCTCAAAACTTCCAAAAATATGAATTTCATTTTTATATGTTATGGCTTTAGATAATGTAAATGGGACTGTAGATGCCTGTGTCCACGAGCTGCCATTCCATTTATAATGGAAAGAGGAGGACAAGATATGTATTTCATTATTATATACAACAGCGCTTCCAGAATAAAAATCTACCGGTATAGTAGATACTTTAGTCCATGACTTATAATATGTGTTGTATTTATAATGGTTTTTCTCACTTAGAATATGTAGTCCACTGTAAAACACAACATCTCCGCCAAAAATGCCAAACGGCAAAACCGTATCTTCTTTCCAAGGCGTTGTGTATTTTTCAGTATTAACTATCAATATACCAGCGTTAGTAGATATCGGTGAATTATCAGAAAGCAATTCCCAATCATCATTTTTCCAATGATATCTATATATGCTATTTGGTTCTACAGAACCACCAAGTGTATAAATATAATCGCCTTTGTCAAAAGCCATGCCATTAATAAATCTATAAGGCAATTCTGTAGCACGGCTCATTATAGAACCTATTTTATTAGTGTCGATACTCATTTTTTCATTAGTTTTACTATTCGATACATCGAATCGCCCTTGTAATCCGTTAGCATATATATCAATGTTTAATACTACACCAGACTTATCATCACCCTTGTAATTTATTTCGGCTCTTTTTTGTAAGGATAAGCTAGTAGTACCTATAAGTTCTATAGGATCATTATCATGAAGAAAAGATGGTGAAGGGCATATAACACTAACTTGTACTGTCTCGTATTGATTAAAAATATCAGGCTCGACAGATTCTATATACCCTTCGATCCATACTTCATTATTGTCGGTCGTTATATCGATACGAATTTTTTCTTTTAAAGGAAAATACTTGTATACTTTCAATCTACTATCCTCTATTAACTTTGTTTCAATATCTTCTAACAACCTAAATGTAAAAACAATATTACGATTTGGTGTTCTCGACCCAGAATATACAGAACCATCTGCAATGGCATAATCGATGGTCGCTATGTTTGATTTAACAGGTCCAAGTCCTGTTATATTTTGTATAGCTAATCCGGAGTCATATGGATTATACAAATCTAATTCTAAAACTTCTTTTTCCGGATTTGTAATTTTTATACTTTTTATCATGACTCTGTCACCACCTTTCTTGCCATTGCAAACTGATTTTTGGTCTGTCTATAGAGTTCTTCTGGACTCAATGATTTTGGTGAATAGTTATTTTGTATAAATGTTTGACTAGTAGCAGGTTGACCATTTTGATTTTCGGCATCTTCATTTTGATACCGTAGCCCCACACTAGCGTCAAACAAATGTCCTACACCATTAGCTTGCCTATTTAAATAGGAAAGATCTAATGTCGGGGTTATTACTGGTGATAATTCGAGATCGCCATTGATTGCGTCGTCTATCATTTGTATGGCATTACGAAAACTAGTCATAGTAGATTCCGCCATTGACTCGGCAGCCTCAGTAGCCAGATATTCCTTGTTAGCCATACCGATGGCCAATCCTTCGGATGCATATCCTCCAAGTTGCATGAACTTTCTAGATGGTGACCTAGATTCTAACGCAGCTGCAGCAGCTTTATAAGCCTTTTGAGCAGCATTTCTAGCAGCATTGATTATCTTATAAGAATTGTTAATGAGTCCATTAGCCATTCCGTCGGCCATAGCATTGCCCAAAGTAGTGCCGTAATTCTTATAAGATTGCTTGCTACTATCTCGGACATTCTTGCCAACAGCTTTAACCTTATTGGTGATTGATCCTTCTTTAGCAGCGTATTCATTTTTGTAACCGCTAGTTGTTTGCTTAGCCAATATTTCACCGTTAGTCTTATAAGCCTTCTTAGAGTTTGTTGTGGCTTTATTATTAATTGAAATGATACTGGTAGTCTGAGCCGCAATTGCGGACTCTTTGACTTCTTTCGACGGATTCGACACAGCCTTATACAAACCACCAACCGCTGTTTGAATAGCTACTTGAGCTTCTTCGTTGTTAACAAGTTCTTCCGCGGTCTTCGTCCATCCAGCAACAAGACCATCTAACAAGTTTCCAGCCACCATATCAGCCACACTAGAACCAGACGTTATGGCTTCCGCCAATATAGCTTCTCTTTCCTGAGCAATACCAACAATAGCGTTCATGTCAGAATTACTAAGATCAGCAGCTATATCATCCCAAGTCATATTCTTCTTACGAGCTTTTCTTAAATAATCAAGTAAGGCATTAACGTCTTTATAATTATTCTTAGAATTGGCTTTAAGGGATTTATCTTTATTTATTTTCAGTTGATTCAAATCGTGCAAAGCCTCATACACTGTTTTACCAGCAGCTCTGGCTTTCTTAATATAATCCTGAAGCTCATAAGTCCTATCATCTTTGGTCATCTTCTTAGCGCTCAACGAACTATTATATCGATAATTATTAGCCCATGTAGCAGCATTCTTAAGTCCTTTCCGGACTCCTGAAGCATAGGATTGGGTAACCTTATCAGCTAAAATATCAGCAGCAGCTTGAGAATCGAACCAATTGTCTGCCATCTTCTGTAAATCTTCCTTATCTAATTCGTTCAAAGCAGCTATCTCTTCGGGGCTCATAGATTTAATCTTCTCCATAAGCGCTGGAGTAATTTTATTTCCAAACTTATTAACCACAGATACTAGATTCTCACCGTATTTAACCATATCTTCTGATTCTTTATACCAAGATTCTCTGATAGATTCACCAGTAAGTTTAGCATTATTTTCAGCTCGTTTAGAAATAAGATCTAATTTACTGATAAGTGTATCCCAACCAGTTTCTTCATTAGCCATCCATTCATTAATCTGTGTCATTATATCTGCGCTAGACAATCCTTGCTCTTCTAATTCTTTTACAAGAATTCTGAAAGCATCAGAATATCCAGCTAAAGCTTTATCGACATCTTTAACCCCCAATGACTTCTGTTTAGCGGCCCAAGCTTGTAAGAAAGTGCCCATGTTGGCTTTCATTAAGCTATTCTGTGTAATATATGCGTTTTGTGAGTTAACCTGGTCGGCAATACCCTTGAAATAATCTGTAGTTGCCTCTTTACCATGTTCTAACCATAATTTACGACCTCTCTCAATCTCAGCGTCACCGCCATCAATGATTCCTTGGAAAATGCTAGTTCCTGTTTCGTATCCTTGATCATAAATATACTTAGCCATGCTTTCCGGCACGCCAAGTTTTTTTACTTTCTCATACAAAGCGTCGAAATCGCTTTTCTTCTTATCATTAGACTCTATAGCATCGAGCCATTTTGAATAAAGATTGGTCGCTGAGGAAACGAGATTTTTCTCGACATCTTTATTGGTTGAAGCAGCTTCAGCACCAGTCGAAATAGCCGTTCCAAAGCTCTTAGCAATGTAATCATTTACATTTTTCCAAGTATCACCGTTTGCTCTTAATAATGTAGAGACAATATTAGCGCCTCCAAATCCCAATTCTTCAACAGCAGATAATACGCTACCATATGTCTTGCCGTATTTAGTTCTCAAAGCTACAATGTCATCAAGATACTTAGCATATGCTTCCGCCTGTCTTCTAAGATTTCTCTCATAAGCCTTGAGTTCGTATTCATGCATTTTATCGATTCTCTTATTGTAAGAATCAATCTGTTCTGATGTCATCTGAAGATAACCACGAATCTTACTAAGAGACTGTGGTCCTTCTTCAGCCAATTTATCAATCACATAGCTGTCAAGTCCTTTTTCTTCAAGAGCGTTAAGCCCATTGTAGAACTCTTCATAAGCTGCTAATTGACTATCAGCATTCTCGAACATAGCATCTGCTTCGACTGTACCAGTCTTTTGGAATCTAGTAAATAGATCTATACCAGTATCCATAGACTCATTGAGAGCGTCATATGCTTGTTTGGTTTCTTCCGTAGCTTCTGTAAGGTTACTCATGCTATCCGACAATACATCTATAGTAGATGTAGTATCTTCAGTGGTTTCGCTAACAGTTTCGAAACCAGATGTTATAGCGTTGCTTTCGGTTGAAAGATGGGATAAATTAACCATATCTTTAAACAGTTTCTTAATCCCAGACCTAACTTTCTTAACGGCTTTCATCGGACCATTTCCAATCTTAGCCCATTCTTTGGCCTGATCTTTTCTAAGTTTAACTGTATCTGCTTGTATTTTCTCAAGAGACTCTTTGTATTTCTTTCTAGCCTTATCGCTATTGCTATTTCTTATCTTTCTGATAAGGTTATCAGCTTTGATAGTATTCTTATCTATCTTCTTCTGATACTTTTCAATAGCTTTAGAAGACTTCTTATACTCAGAAGATCTCTTATACAAGTAGTTACCGAGATTCTTAAGGGCTGCCTTATTAGACTTAACAGTGCCCTTACCAGAATTATCTGTAATTCGTTTTGCTTCTTTAGCATAATACCTCTCAGAAGCGATCCATTGTTTGGTAAACTTCTTAATGGCTGTATGATTTCGAAGAAGTGACTTAACTGTAAGACTACCTATAGAGCCTACTTCTTTCTTATAGGCTTTAAGAGCATTCTTAACAGTACCAATGCCAACTCCTAAAGATTTAGCCATTTGCTTCATTCGTTTCTTGTCACCGAATACATTACCACGAATATCAGCCCAAGCCGCCCAAGCTTTAGCAGCTTCCTTAGCGGACCATTCGGCTACTTTCTTACCAGCAGCTCCAGCAGCTTTCTTTGTATCTGCGCCACCAGCACCAGTAGTAGCCCCCGTAGTGGCTGCTTTCATAGAATCTTTGAAGTATTTGTTAAAGTTTTTAGTTTGTTTTTTAGTATCAAGGATATTCTTGAAATCTAGTTTCTCCTTGATCTTCTTCAATATCTTGTCGCCGTTAAATTCGCCCTTCTTAACCTTAGAAAGTGCTTCTTTTAATCCTGATAAGAAATCTCCACCAAAAGAATGACCAGAATTAAATATCTTTCCAGCACTCTCTTTAAGACCGCTAAGCCATCCAGCTACAGTGTTCTTAGCGCTTTCCCATAATGCTATAGAAGGCGAATGTATACCTAAATAGTTATTAAACGATCCAAGAAATTCTGATCCCATCTCAGAACCAGAATCTGTTATACGACCCATATTATCACTGAGTCCCATTTCGAAACCTTCAACGGTACTCTGACCGGACTTCATAGCCTTCTTAGATGGTGAATTAATATCGAGACCAGACTTACCATTGAAACCTTCTAAGAACTTTTGCGCTGATTTAACACCAGCTCCATGCATGGAACTCATGTTATCTGATCCGGTAACTGCATTAGTAAATCCAGCTACAAAATTTCTAGCGGACGTAGACAAATTGGTTCTAACGCTTGCGGTTTTATCAGGATTCAAAGCATCAATAGCTGCCTGAGCAGCTTCACGACCTTTAGTGTTTATTATTGTTTTATTTGTTCCTGATACTAAAGATTCTGCAAATTTCTTAACAAGTTTATTGCCTGCTTTTGCTATGCTATCAACCTTTTCATTAGCTACTTTCTTAAGTCTATTCATAGAATCAGTTATATCTTTAGTAGCTTTTGATAGTTGTTCTCCAGACTCTGCTAATTTCTTAGTAGAAAGCTTTTTACCATTGAACGATTCGATAGCTTTCTTAATAGCTATGAGTTTCTTCTCAGCCTTATCGATGCTCTTACCTGTTATGCCTTTAACTTCATTAACAAATGTCTTATAAGCATTTCCAAGATCTTTAAGACTGTCTTTGAGGTCTCCAACATTTGAACCTCCAGAAGTAAGAACTTTAGCAGATTCCGCTATCTTCATCAAATTCTTAGCAAACTTCGAGAATTCTTCATAATTCTTAGAACCATTACCGCCTGAAGGATCTTTAAGAGCTTTCATGATTCCTTTTATCTTCGCAATCATGGTATCAAACTCGCCATTTTGATTTGCTTCTCTAAAAGTCGATAAGAGGTTAGATAGGTATGTTCTGAACGATTCTATCTTGGCTCCAAAAGATTCAAGATTGGTAGAACCAGTGCCCGTAAGCTTATCTATGTTATCATTCATAGTCGAAAGAGCTTTGAACAATTTCGTCATACCTTTATACTTACTATCACCAAGAAATTGCTTGTTAAATTCAGCCAATAAATCTCTAAGGACTTTTATAAACGCATTAGCCTTTGGCTGGTCAAGCTCTTTAACACCATCGTTAAATGTAGTGATGGCTGTTGAGAAGTTTGTAAATGTATTTGAAAAACTCTTAAATCCAGTCTCACCGAGTTTAGATGCAGCATCCATAACTTTGCCAACGGAATCTATGTAAGGTGATATTGTCTCCATCTTAGTTGTGTCAACACCTTTGAGCTTTTCACTCATAGTAACTAATCCGTCAGCAAATTCACCAAGACCTTCTGCCAAATCAGACATTGTCTGGTTTTCACCAACTTTAACCAATCCAAATAATACGCTGACATCCGCCTTTTTGGGCATAGCTGACGCCAAAGTCTTAAATGCTGTAGCAGCATCTACTGCTATTTGCACTGCTCCTTGGTCTATCTCGTTGTTTGCCACTTTAGACGTTATATCAGCCATTGAATTAACCAATGATACACATTGTCTTCCAAATGTATCGATCTCAGTAGGCGTACCATCCCAAAGTCCGGTTAAACTGAATCCAGATTTCGGTAAATCGTCGCTTATGCCTTTCAATGCTTCAGCAGCGATTTTAAGAGTTTTCATATGTTGAGGATCTATTTTACCCTCTTCAATATCCATGTTTTTAGAAAGTAACGACATGGATTTAGCAAAGGAAACCATGGACTGTCCAGCTGCACGAATATCCTTTTCGCCCATTATAGCTTGAGCCCATCCACCGGATTCAGGTGTTGCTTCAGCAAGATACTTCAAACCTTCAGTTGCATCCTTGAATTTCTTCATGTGCTCGGTCTTAATACCGTTCATGATCGTTCCCATATCTTTCAGGGATTCGAAGAAAGACTTAAGGTTATCTATCTTCTTGTTTTCAGATTCACCAACACCGGCTTTATTTTTCCATTCTTTGATTTTATCACCGATACCAGCACTAAAAATATTACTAATAGAATCAAAGAATCCTGGTTCCAGATCATCGGCCAATTCGCTAAGCTGTTTTGCAGCTTTTACAACTGTCTTAAATCGTTCAGGATCTTTAATGTCTTTGGTCTTTTGCGCAAACTGATTAACGTAATCACCAAATTTAATAAGTCTCTGCATTGACTTATCAAATGTGTAATCGTTAATACCTAAGAAATCCAAAATAGCTGTGAAGCCATTTATAAAGCTGGATGCCGAAAGTATAAGAATGACTTTAGCAAGATCTTTAGCTCCTTGTATTGCTGTGGAGTCAAGACCTTTTATTGCTTCGAAGAAAGGCTCGGCATTTGTAGCGAATTCTCCAAGTTTCTTACCGAGATAAGCTATAAGGTTACATACAGACTCACCGATGCCTTCTATAAAGCCGCCGATAAACTTACCAATAGCTTTAGAAAATGCATATAATGTTTCTCCAGCATCCTCTATTATGCTTTTAGCCTTGCCATTCGAAATTTTGTTAAGTTCGGCCGCTAATCCAACAATAGCTGCTGCAACAGCTACGAATATACCGATTATAGCTACTGCATACCCAGCTCCAGCAACTGCCACTGGTCCTATAGTACCCAAGAAAGTACATACACCAGTTATTACTACTAATGTAGTATCAAGAGCTCCAGCAGCTGCTAATATTTGTGTCCAATCACCGACTGATGTCAATAATGACAGTGCGCCAGCAATCATCACAACGCTTATTGTGGCTTCTAAGAAGGCACCTATTGCTGCTGGATTCGGTACTGTATAAGATATAACCGCAAATATACCACCCATAACTCCAAGCGTTACTGAAACACCTGCAGCGGCTGCTGCTATAGAAGTCCAATCACCACCAACAGCTGATAATAATGTCAAAGCTCCAGCTATCTCTACTACAGAGAGGCAAGCTAACAAGAATACACCAGTTGTAGCAACATTTGGTATTGGTGAAGTTGAGATCATTCCAAATATAACGATCATTTCGAACAACACAGCTGTTATACCAGCTGATGCGGCTGCTATATTTTTCCAGTTGCCTGATTTAGCAAGTAACTTAATACCTAATGCTACTTCTGTAACAACCATCGCAGCAGCTTCGAATTTTAATATAGAAGAAATCCTAGTCCTATACAGACTAATCATCTTAAATATCTCGCCCATTACGGCTAATACTAAGCCGATACCAACCGATGAAGCGGCAATATTAGCCCAATTGTTGGATTTAGCAAGAAGAGCTATTCCCAAAGCTACTTCGAAGACAGCAACACAAGCTAAGAAGAATTTAGCAATGCTGCCAAGATTCGGACTAGATGAGGAAATATAATTGAATATATTACCCATTACCTGCAGCACAGCAGCGATAGCAACACCAGATGCAGCTATTTCGGGCCAATTAGCTGACTTAGCTAATCTCGCTATTCCTTCAGCTAATATCTTCACAGATTCTGCAGCAGCTACAAATCCTAATATAGCTCCAGCTCTAACTTTAACTCCTGCTATCCTTGTAAATATCTTTGAGTACTGATCAACAAGAATAATTAAAGCTGCTGTTGATACTACAGTTCTAGCTATGTTACCAGATTCGTTTATTGTAGCTACCGATTTAGCGAGTAATAATAATGCTACAGCTCCGCCAACAAAATTCTTTATAGCTTTGGTTTTAACTCGCGCCTTCTGTATCTCTTTAAATATCTCAGAATATACTATAACCAAAGCACCTAAAGCTAAGGTTGCTGTTATGGTTCTAAATATATTACCAGATACATTAATCAAGGCAACAGATGCCGCAAATATAGCCAAAGCTGTAGCGCCTATGATGAAGTTAATAATAGCTTTAGACTTCATCTGTGTTTTCTGTATCTCTTTAAAAATATCACTGTATATAACAACCAAAGTAGCCAACGATGCTGCGGCTGCTATGGTTCTGATAAAGTTTCCAGATACATTGATCAAGGCAATAGATGCTGCAAATATAACTAAAGCTGTAGATGCTATTAAGAATTGCTGTATAGCTTTCGAGTTTATTTGCATCTTGTTAATTTCTTCGAATACGGCAGCGAACGCCAATATCAGAACTAACAATCCTGTCATGGATGCTATTGTTCTATCAAAGCTACCACTAACATTTACCAATGCTAGAGATGCAGCCATTATAAGAACAGCAGCAGATGCAACTGCGAAAGTTAATATAGCTTTCATGTTGGGTTTAGCCTTCTGTATAGATTCAAAGACTTTACCCATAGCAAGTACGGTCAATGTTAGCACAACGGCTGATGCAGCTAACTTTAATGGATTATAATCCGACAAAGCTATAAGACTAGCTATGATACCGCCCATTAATGCGATAGTAGATCCTATCAATGTTATAGCTCCACCTATTTTTACTTTCTCAGAAACTTCACTGAGTTTCTTCATAAATCCTTCAACTAAAAGTAAACCAGCAACTATAACAACTCCAGCCTTTGCTAAAGTAGGTACATCATATTTAGCTAATTCTGAAATAGCTAAAAGTAAACCACCCATTATAGCCATTATAGACCCTATAAGAGTGATTATTCTACCGGATACCCATTTAGCACCTGTATTAGTAAATTCTTGTATCTTTGCTACGAACATCATCAATAAGCCCATAGCGCCACCAACCACGACAGCACCTTTGGCTATCTCTTGTGGTGTTAGCTCAGACAAGAATATGATACATGCTGTAATAACGCCTATAGTGACAGCTAAACTTGTAAAGATTGCAGCCATACCCTTGAAATTCGCATCTTTTGTATACTTAGATACGAACATAAGGCCAGCTAACAATCCCATAAACAGAAGAATACAATTACGTCCTTTTGCTATGTCTTCTGGTTTGATGTCTTTAAGTACGTATATGCAGGCAATCATTGCTGCTATAGCTCCAGACATCATCAAGAACATAATACCCATCTTAACTGGCTGTGATTTCTCTGTGAATTTGGCCAAAACCATAAGCGCTCCAAATATAGCCAAGAAACCACCTATAACAAGTAATCCAGTTTTAAGCTCATCCAAACCTATAGTGTTTATGATCCAGGCTAAACCTACCAATATAGCTATAGCACCAGACATCATCAATAATGATGCTGCAAACTTCATAGGATGCGAGCCTACTGTATACTTGGAAAGAGCCATAAGACCCATAAAGAATACCAAGAAACCACCTATAACGGCTAAACCATAGCTTATTGAATCAAATGGTATCTTATTGATCATAAGTGCTAACTGTATAAACAGATATATAGATCCGATCATAGCCAATAATCCTATAGCTAATCCTCGCATCGATTTCTGTAATATCGTAGCACAGGCTATAGCTGCTACTGACATACCAACCAAAAATGTTAGAACTCCCTGATACTTCTCGATAAACTTCATGAAGTTATCAATAGCGCCTTCACCAAGCATAGCTTTAACTTGATTCATCAAATCTTGTAAAGCAGGTAAAAGCATCTTCAATGCTAGAACTACTAACATAAACGATAAACCAGATGTAAGCTTAATACGGCCCATGGCGAATGACAACAAAGCAAGACCAGCCATTATGCCAAGTAAGGTAGGTAATGCGTTCTGTATAGTAGTCAATTCACCAGCTTTTGAAATATCGATAAGAGCTCCAACAAGACTCTTTACAGCTATAGCAAATGCTATAAGCGATATAGCGCCTCTTGCAGAGTTCTTACCGACCATGGATAACATAGCAGTAGATGCTGCTAAGACACCTATAATAGCTCCGACAGCAATAGCCTTATCGAATATGCCATCAGTGTCTATTCCGTCCATAATCTTAAGGGCTCCAGCTATTGCTAAGACTCCAACACTAGCTCCAAGCATAGCCATGCCTATAGCCTGCATGTCAGCAGCCATTTTACCCTTAGATGATATGGCAGCAAATATTGTCATTATGATTAAGAGGCCACCTAATCCGGCAGCGATGTAACCAAGATTCTTAACAACGTCCTCAAGGTTCGGAATCGTCGAAAGTACATAAATAGCACCAGTCAAAGCTACTATCATAAGCACTAACTGATGTAGAACATTTGAGAACTTAGTTGCTATCTGTGGTTTGAATCTAGCTGTTAAGGTTTTTAAGAAATCGCTCGCAGTATTCGCAACACCAGTAAATGCTTTTGTAAGATCGCTAAGATGCCAGATTAGTCTAGCTATACCAGCAGACATAGCAATCATAGTTACTACGAATGCTCCAGCAGCTACATTTGCAGGTGTTAAATCTTTTGTGATGTCTTTAATAACAGCCCATAAACTCTTAAGAGCTCCACCTATCTTTTCTGCTATAGCAGGGAATGTAGAAGAACCTAATTTCTTAAGATACTCCCAAACTCCAATAAGAGCCTCTTTTAATCTTGTAAAGACGCCTTTACCGTCTCCTTCATCACGGAATAATCCAACAATACCATTGTAAGCAGCTGCTAAACCATTGATTACCGCCGCAATAACATACCTTATTCCATTCAATACTGAACCAAGGAAACTTGTATCATCAGTGGCTTCTTTAAGACCGCCAGTAAAACCATCCATACTTTCTGTAGCGCTTACAAACCATCCAGCTACAGCTTGTATAATTCCAGCTAACGCATCTATGGCTGAAATTACAATATTTATTACTATACCTAATGCTGCAAATGCTATTCCTAAAATATCAAGAGGTCCCTCGATAATAGGTTCTGCAAATCCAAGAGCTTTAGCTATAGCATTTAACACAAACGTGATAACAGATCCAATGGCTCCAAATATACTAGAAGCTAGGTTGACTATAGCGCTAAATAAATGACTTATAACTTCTCCAACAGCTTCAAATACATTGAAATAGTCCAATGTATATCGTATAGCAGTGGCTACTAATTCAAGGTAATAACCAATGTTATACAAAATATCACCAAACACGCCAACTAATCCAGACAATGCTGTACCAGCGGGTGCTAAAGCTTTTAAGAAGTCAAAGAATATACCTCTGACTACATTTATTATAGAAAAGATACCTTTTATTAACTGGAATATACCTCTGAACACTTTTCTAAAATTATTAGCAACTGTTGTAGATAGCTTAAGGCTTTTTGCTATGTCTTTAACCTTATTAGCTGCCTTTATAATGTTGTCAAGGGTAATTTTCGGAAAAATATCAAAGAACCCTTGAGCTATAGGTCTTATGTATGACCATAATGTAGAAAATACAGCTTTTATAGCTCGACCATTATCTACCACAGCCTTAATAATTTTACCAAGTGACTGCATGGCGTAATTTATAGCATTTACGCCTCGCCGAATAACTTTGAAAGTCTTTTCGTTTACAACTCGTTCACCATTCTTATTTACAACAGTAAACAGATCGACAACACGTTTACGAACCGCTTCCACTAAGTCATTAACGGCTTTTATTCCAGGTCCAAGTTCGGTTTTTATCTGATTTATTACAGGCCTTATAGCATTGAGCATATCTCTAGCTGCCGCAAGACCTGGTTCAGCGACCTCAGCACCAATTCTTGAAAGAGCTGCTTTAACATTCGATAACGCACCATTAAAAGTATCGTTGGCTCTTTGTGCCTGTTCGCCAAAAGCATCACTCATGGCTTTAGAAAATTGTTCGAAGCTTATCTTGCCATCGCTAACCAACTCTCTTACTTCTGCTTCGGTCTTTCCTAGAGATTTTGCTAACACAGCTGCAGCATTAAGACCACTAGCTTCAAGCTGTCTTAGCTGCATAGTCATTACTTTACCCTGACCAGCGACAGTTGTAAAGATGTCGGCTATATCGGAGAAATCTCTACCGGTCATAGAAGCCGCACCAGCAATACCTTTAAGTACCCCTTCGAGTTTGCTTACTTCTACCTGTGATGCCAAAAGACTAGAAGCTGCTACGGCTGCTTGATCCAGCCCATAAGCAGTTCCAGCAACGGCATTTGAGACGGGTCCTTCTATAATTGAAGCAGCTGCTTTAGCTCTTTTATCCAGGTCTTTAAACTGAGTAAGTAGACCGGACATCTGAAACTTAGCATGCTCCAAATTTTTAGCCCTTGATAAACCTCCAGTCTCTATTTGTTTAAGAGAAGCTGTAATAGGTTTAGTAACGGCTCCAGTTACTTTTTTACCGAAGTCTATGGCTTCGTTGGTGAGTCGATTTATAACCGACATGCCAACTACCCCCATAACCCCGAGTTTTTTCTCGATGTTACTGATCTGATCTCCCATCTTTTCCAGCGAGAACTTATCAGCTTCTTCCTGCATCTTCTTCAGGCCTTTAGCAGACTCGCCGAAATTCATGGCTTTCTTTAACTTATCAATGGTGCCCAAGCTTTTCTGAGCGTTTCGTTCAAACTGTTTGTTGTTAAATCGCATGGATACTACATGTTCTTCACTAGTAGACATTACTTAGACACCTCCTCCAGAGCCTTTGCTCTAATTTTTTCAAAGATAGGAGCTAGTGCTGGGTTTATGTAGTTTATTCCAGCAACATAACCTCCATTCTTTTTACCATGACCTCTTTGTAAAATCAAGGCTATATTAACTCCCTCGTTAACATTAGAATTGTTCCAACGCAGCGTGAACCCATCCGAATTTTCTTCAATTTCATAGTACCAAGATGATGCGGTAAGACCAGTCCGTTTCGGAGTGGCCTCTTTAAGGGCTTCCACTCCCTCACGACCGCAATCTTCAAGCATAGCTCGAATTCTCATCATCTTGATCCTATTTATAAGTCCTCTGCTATTGGAGAAATCTCCTTTATAGCTTATATAAAGCATTACTCGTCTTCTTCGAGAGGCTCAACATATTTAGACATTACGAAACCAGTCTTACCTCTGGCTTCCATCTTGAGCCAATCGTATCCGTCGTATTCTTCAACATCGCCAACAAAAGCCATTTCTTCTCCAGGCTTTAATTCGAACAGAATATTCCCGCCAGGATACTTTCTGAAGTTAAGATTGCCTGGATAAGACACCCAGTATTTCTTTCTGTCATCGGCAACTTCAGTTTTCTCAGCTTCAGTGGGCGAATCATTTACTTTGTTATAGTTCATCATAAATATCACCCTTTCGTATGCATCTTAGCTCTGCGTTGGGCGTTAAGAGCACTATTACGAGCCGCTAATTCACTTCGGCTCATCTTATTACTCTTCTTTCCGCCGTTGTTAGCTTCTTCGTTCTTTATACTACACACCTTTATAAGAGTCATAAGCCTATTAAGATGCCATTTCTCACACTCCATTGGTATGTTTTGCGCAATCATCCAATAGTATATGAGCTCCGACGTTACTATCTGCTTACCACTTGTTTTACCTTTAGTTTTGCTTTCGATAGCATTGTCGTTAAACCATGTAGCCGTCATAGGATCTGAAATATAATCCTGAATCTCTTGTATGTTTTCTTCACTTAGTATGGTGTATACTTCGTCTCTAACACACTGAGTAATAGTCATACACTTTATATAGTATATTAACTGTTCGGGCGTTATTTCTTTCCCCATCTCCAAAAACGGCTTATGATACTTTGCCTCCCATTTTGATATGGAAATGAGCGAATGCTCGAGACAAAGTTTAGCACCTTTTATGGTCGAAAACGTTCTCGTCTCAGGATCAAGAACATCTTCTTTATCTTTAACAATTATCTCGAGCATATCGACCACCTCCAAGTCACGTTATTTATTTTCAATCAACCCGGCCTTCTGTTTCATTTCGATGATCTTGGGATCATTCATGTTTACATTTCCAGGTATAATACCCTCTATAAACTTCGTAGCAGCGTCAGCATCAGAGCTCAGCTCCATGAACAAAGTCGAGAAAGCTCTGGTCTGTGTAAACTCTTCACGTATCTGATCATTCTTGATGAACCGGCGACCATCTTCCGACTTCTGTCCATAAGACTTAAGGATAATGTCCTTGAAGATCTGTATGATCTTGCCGTTGTCGCCTTCCTGAACAATCTTCTCGATCATTGCTGACAAGCCACCTTTAGTTGTCAGTTCCATCTCCATGAGCTCTGCCTCATTGAGATCAAAGAAAAAGTCCTCTTCTACTTCGTTGTCATTGTAATCCTTGTACTTAATAGTTTTCTTCAACATAATGGTGTCCTCCTTTTGTTATTTTATTGGTTTTTAGTAACATATAAAATGGAAGCCAGCCCCCAGAGCATATGCTACCGAAGGCCAGCTAACATTTTTAAAGATCAGGCAAAGATCTTTGCAACTTCGTCAGGAAGCGGAAGTCTAGCAGTTGTACCGCCAGTCTCTGTACACTCATAGTAAGTCTTAGAAGAATCAGCCTCTGTATCAGTACTAAGAGTATATACAGTACCATTCTTCTCATACCATCCCTCCTGAGACGGATTCTTACCAGTGGTAGATGTTACAGCCTTGTAAGAGAAGCTGCCATCTGTACCATAGATAATATCCTCAAGAGTCTTGAGCTTAGCTGCATCACACTTGGTAGAATCTACAACCAGAGTAGCCGTAGGCTTGAATCCCTCTACAGCAACCGGTGTGGTGTTGATCGTCCAGCTGAAAGTGATTGCCTCAGGTGAATCATTTATAGTCTGGTATGCTTTCTCCGAAGGAGTAGCGGTACCGCCATAGATGAAGTGAAGCTTATATCCGAGATCTGTTCCCTCGGTATCGTTACCAACCTCTGTACGATAGGTAAGACCGAAAGTACCTCTGGACTGCTGTCCAACAGATACACCAGCTGCAAGATTTGCTGTACCGTCAAGCACTGCAAACTCATCCGGATAAGTGTAAGCCTCGATAGTTGCTGAGAACTCCTCGTTAGAGATGAGGTTCAGGTACTTGATGTTATCTGCATACAATGCAGTAGCCTCTGCTCCTGAAGGTGACTCCGATACACTTGTAATACCATTCCATGCTACACCATTAGCATAGGTTTTAGCATCTTTATCGAACGGATACAGTACGGCATGGTTGACACCAGTCTCGTAAAAATGTTCGCCTGTAAGATCCCACTGTGTTCTCATGGTTTTTTCCTCCTTTAGTAATATAGGTAGTATGGATCGTGATAAAGGCCGTCTGCCGTATATCTGGTCTGACGGCGGATCATAGGGAAATGCCTATCTATAGCATCCGCTATGTCAGAATCTGGATCCTTACATATAAAAGTTATATCGTAACTGTCATAAAACAGATACTTTTGGTTGTCTGCGTTGAATGTTCTGTTAGAACTTCGTTGGTAAACTATACATGGGTATACCAATTTAACACTCTCGGGTGGTTGATAATAAACATGACTAGACCCCAAAATTTCACACAATTCGTTATGCAGTTTAAGCCTGCGAGCTTGAGTCGTCATTGTATTCACCCCCCAGAGTTATTGTTAGCCTTGGCATGACTACTTCCACATCTTGAGCTTTCCACTTAGTCCCCATAAACTCAACGTATATCATAGTGTGGAAGTGATTGTATGCGTATTGATCAGCAACTATTGAGATGCGATTATTGACACGAATATCATCAACGATCTCTTTGTTTTCCGTATGTAGGTGACGATAGTTCTGAACTACGTCGCCATAGTACATACGCTCAGTAATTCGCTCTTCCCATATGCCGGGAATAGTTTCTACCGTATCACGAAAACCGATCTTACCTGCAAATCGCATACTATCACCTCCTATTTTGATTTATCAGCCTGCTGCTTTCTCTGCATGCTCGATTACGAGAGCTGAGAATGGCTTGATAAGCGCACCCGAGATACGAGTCTCTATCAGGTACTTCATCTGGTTGTAATCGATGTCGAAATCCTCGAACATTGATACAGCGCCACCCTTATCGGCACCCACATTGTAGTCCGAAAGGTTAACGATGATACCGATCAGGTCATGCTCAACACCCTTCTCATCTGTTCTCTTAACACCCTCAAGTACAGGAACTGTAACAAGACGAGAAACACGAAGAGCTGTGCGCACCTCATCCTCAGTCTTATACAGCTTGTGTCCGATACCATCCTCCAGAAGCAGGCAGTCTGTAACGAAATCCTCGGTTGTATACATAACCGGGTTTCCAGATCCCTTGTAGTCTTTGCGGCTACGGATTATAGCATCTATAGTCTTCTTAGTTCTTGCTGTCTCGTCTGCTCTCTCAGCAGCTGTAAGAGAAACCGGAACCTTGATAGAATAGAGCTCGTCATCGTTCAGGATAGAACGCACATGCTGCTCCTGGATCTTGTCATCGCTTGATGCAAGACGTCCATCACCTACAAGGATTGCACGGGCGATTTCCTCGTCGAGCATCATTCTCATCTCAGCCTTGATCCAAGCTACTACGTCGAAATCGGTGATGTCTATAACATCATCGCGATCCAGCTTCTGCTTCTTATAGATGGTCTGAGGATCAGTTGTTCTCTTGAGCAAGCTGAATACCTCTTCCTTCTTTCTCTTACCCTTTATATAACCTCGAGCACGAGCCTCATCCTCACGGATATCAGCGAACATACTCTTAATGCGGCTAAACGGGGTCTTGTGAGTTCCGTTCAGGACACCCTGCACCCAATCAGTGTCTCTCTTGATCCAATCCGGCGGAGTATTGAGGTTTCTAGCCTCGGGGAACAGCCAGTCGATATCCTTGATACCGTAGTCGTCAGCGTGTGCCAGGAAACCTTCCTTAAGAGACCCAAGACGCTTACCGTCCTCGAGGATCGTCTTCATGTCATCGTGTGACAGGAATGTTCCCTCTTCTTCCATCTCTGTCTCGAATACATTGTGTTTCATTTCGTTATCCTCCTGTTCAATGTCACTATGTTCGGCCTCTCCGCCCTTTTCTTCCATAACGGCGCCTATGACAGCGTACATAGCATTTTTCTGTTTCTCGCTCATGCTATCGATAACATCCTGGATTGTTTCTCCATCATCCTCATTGTTATCAGCATGTTGAAGCTTTTTCTTATCTTCATCCGTATCTTTTTTCTCATCTTTGGATTCTTCGGATTTTCCAGATTCATCTGTTTCTTCCGAATTATCCTCTGACTCGTTATCGTCGGATTTTGTATCTTCATCTTCCTTCTTTTTCTTATCATCGGAATGATAAAGAGATATCTCTTCGTCTGTGAAGATAAGTGCTTCCGATTCGTCATCGCCATCTTCACTATGTGCGAAAGCGATGTTGTCAATTGTAGCTCCCGGATTTGCTCCGGCAAGAACGAGACTAACCTCGCGAATCTTACCATGTATTACGTCGCCTCCAACCTGTTTAAGATGGTTAGCGTATATGGAAAGATTTGTAATGTCTCCGTGTTTAACTCCTATTTTAGCAGTATTTGCTGAATCAGAGTCGTTGAATGTACAGTATGCATACATACCATCTTCTCTTTCCTCGAGATCGGCATGTCCGAGTACATTATCCGGTCCAGAATAGTTATGATTCCATACCAAAGGAACCCTTGCCCCATCCTGTCCGGAAAAAGCACCTCTTCGAATTGTACGTCCATCGGAGCACTTTAAGTTTACTCGTGTTGCCCAACCGGAGAAATCGTAAACTGACTTACTCATTGTGATTTCCTCCTTGTCATTTTGATTCTTCGCAATACGGTTAATTTAACTCTTATTGCTTAGTATTTCATCGACCTTTGCTTTGGCTGGATTATCATTCCCATCCTGAGTTCCCTGTCTAGGTAGCTCTTCTTTGTCAGCGTTAAGGTTCTTATTTCTAAGTTCATCAGCTCTAGGATCGTTTACAGGTTTGTATCCGATCTCAGCTCTGAGTTCGTTAGAAGAAAGAATCTCATTACGCGTCATCTTATCGGCTATTTCAGCCAAATCCTTAGCAGGAACAAGCTTGAACGGATCTCTAAAGTAATAGAGTGTCTGCTTTTGTGTCCTTGCTGTTTTGGATAGGAATTTCCTTTTGAATTCTAGAGTTATGGCATATAGTATTGGATCTATGGTGTGATCATAGTAATACAATACCTCTTGTTCCGAAGCTGTACCGTTTAGTATGTTTTCCGATAAGCCAAGCTGAGCGTATAAAGTTGCTGTAAGCTCTTGAGCTTCGGTCCACATATTGTTTTCAACTGCACGGTTGAGCTGAACTATCTTTTCGGTAGCGTCAGCATAAGCTATACCATATCTAGAACCAGCTAATTGCCTCTCTATATCTCTTCTTCTGCGTTCTGCCTGTTGACGCTTAACGTCATTCTTAGTGGCATAAGGAAGCTGAATAATTAGATCGAGTTTTCCGGATGCATTATCCTTGTTAACCTGATCCAGATGATTCAAGGTCCTTATAAGACGCTGAAGAGTAGAGTTCGGCTCGTTCATGATCGAATAGAATGGGTTCTCGATAATAGCAACTTCTCTTTTCGACAATATAATCTCTTCTCTTTTGCCTTTTCGGTCGTTATAGAGTTGTACTCGCACGTGCGTGGGAAACCACTCTCGTACACGACCAACACGCATAGTATAAATATCGAATCCTTCTGTTGTACCAGGATCTACACTTGTATCAACTGGAACCACTGCAACACAACCCTCGTCTAATAGCGAGAGTACTAAGTCTTGCATGAATGCGAAGGATGATTGATCTATATTAGCTTCGAGCGTAAGGCAAGTATTTAGAGGTGAATCGATTGTTTCTTTGTAGTTACCGTTATCATCCATTCTAGCGTGCTCTATTTGTATAGAAGCACAGTCTAAAGCAATTCGGTTATAAACCGCACTGATTATAGAACGCTCATTACCCCTCGTTAGTGCTAAACGATCGGGTCTACTGCCTAAAGAAGGCCCTACATCCAGCATTACCTCTTGCGTCGGATCTCTGCCCCAAAAGGCATTCCAACCATTCTTAATTCTCGTGGTTAAGGAATTGTCTGTCATTTTGGTTACCTCCTTTATTTTCTATATAGATTACCATACTTGAAATCTCGTTCATATCGAGAATATCCTTTATTAGCATCTTTATCAGTTACTTCTTGTATCTTTTTATTCGATAAAGTCTTTTCTCTATCAAATATTATCAAAGTTTCATAGCCTTCTCGACCTACTTTACCTTGATCATTTTTAATAACACCAATACCGGCCTGATCAACCATGGCGTTATAACCTCTATCGGATAACTTCTTTATCATCTTTTCTTTTAACTGTTTATTATACATAAGACCCATGTATCCAATATCATGACTAGCTTGTGTGCTAGACATGTGTTCTGCTAGCTTTTTACCACGAATATAAGCAAGTCCGCTTGATACTATTCTAGCTTTAGCCATTACATCTTTTCCTTTCATAGGTACTGAGGTTACTTTACCAGATTCGTGTAAAACTTCAAAATTCTTATCAGTAACCCGCCATTGGAAACTATCTCTATCCGGTTCTATTTTAGCTTTCTTAAAGGCCTTGTCGATTGTATTGGCTGCTGATTTTGCATCGTTCAAATTAGCATCTCCAACTCTGGATCTTATTCCAAATTCTTCAACGGCTTTCTTGGCTTTTGCTATTTGTTTAGGGTCTTTTAAAATATCCCTAATAACATCATTTTGTTCTTTAACAGATGGAATGTTTATGTCTTCTTTAGCTTCCATTTCTTGTTCATAAGTCTTTTGATCTTTGTGTTGTTGTCTAGAATATATCCTATAAAAATTACGATCTTGTTTACGAAAAGTAACATACGTGGAACCTTTTGGGGTTTCATTTGTTACTGTCGTCATACGATACATTTTAGTGCCCTTTGGTATTCTGTGCGGAGACTTTATGGTTTTATCGGCATTTCTCCTGTATTTTGGAAGTTTACCTATAAATTTACCATCTGGTCCGGTTTTAGGATAAGGCTGATACCTACGGATGCCCCAATGCATCCCGAGCACACCATAATGCATTAGTTCATCTTCTCTTAATGGCATGGTATCACCTCTTTTTCTTTTTCTTATCCAGAACCTTAGATGTATCTACATTAAACGATCCAGCACCTTTGTAAGGATCTGTAAAATCCATTATTTTACGAGCTCCTGGATTAGTTTCGTAATAACGTTTTATTGACGGATCATTTTCCATTAAAAGACGTTGTCTTGTTTTTGGAGAAATGTTTACATTAGTATCTTTTAAAGCATTAGTAGTATTATTCGGATCTTTGACACCATTTGTTTTTCTAAGAACTGGTTTATCGTAATAGATTTTACCATTCATCGGCATACCTTTTGCTACTCTGTTTCCGATTACACCACCTATGCCTAATGAACCAAAGTTAAAGGCCCATATTGGTAAGTTTCCACTTCCTGCTAATTTAGCTCGACCTTTCTTAGCATATACTTCATATTTACCTGTTGATTCTATCTTTTTAATAGCTGCTGTTATGTTCTTTTTATAATCAACCATGCCTTGCATATGCTTTGCAGCATCTTTAATTTGTTTATCGCTTTTCTCTTTAAGCTTTGCAGCAGTTAATGTATCTCCCTCTTTTTTAGATTTATCAGATTGTGCTGATAATTCAAAAGCTTTTCCAAGTGATTTATCAGCATACCATTTTCTCTGTGCATAACGTTTGGAATTTCTTTTTATAGCTCTCATAGCTTTTCGCACTTTATGTTTAGATAGTTCTCTACCATCTGCCTCTCCGGGATATGGCTGATACCGCCTAACACCCCAATGCATTCCTTTAACACCATAGTGCTGAAGGCCTTCTTCTGTTAACTCTACGCCACAGTATTCCATCACTTGATCCCTCCTTCGAATGCGTCTAGATTCATCTTATACGCTACATATGCGTCCATCATAGCTGCGACACAGTCTATCTTTTCCTCGCGACGCATTTTCCAAAGTTTTATGTTACCGTTTGTGTCTTCTAGAACAATACAGTTACCCATAGAAAATACCATAAGCTCTTCGTCGAATAATAGCATTCTATCTTCAGCCATCTTCTTCAATTCTCCTAGTGGAACTGATTCTGTTCTACTTCCCTGAGGCACTTTAACAATGCCGAAAGGACCATTGTCTTTTTCCCATCTTTCTACAAAGTCTTTTGCATAATATGGGTCATAACCGAGACATGTTACATCGTATTCACAATCGGTTATGTGTTTGTCGAGGTCTTCGTACACTTCTATCATGTCTAGAACTGTGCCTTCCATGACCATAAGACTGCCTTCTCTCAAAAAATCATCATATCGCTGTCGTAAGGCACTTGGTAATTTCTCAAGAGTTCGACTTGTAATATATGCTCGGGTTTTTACCCCGAAATCCCCTCTTGGTAATGGGAAAAGAAATGTAAAAGCACAGAAGTCGTCACCCTTTGATAGGTCAGCTCCTAATGCACATGTCATTCCCCAATACTCCCGAAGCTTATGCGGTAATGTTTCTTCGTAAGTGAAGAAATATGTATAACCCTCCATGGGTATTCCGAATCTTTTAGCGAGTGTATCGTTACGAGTAGCAGGAGCGTTTTCCGCTCTTTCTACTTCCATTTGATAAGTCTCGTAACTAACAGTTTTACCAAGATTCGGATTAGCCTTTAACCACATCGCAGGGTCGGCAACCTCTTTTATATCGTCTAGTTTATACCACCAGATCGATACATGAGGATTAATGTAGTCACCTTTTAGTATACTCATAAGCTCCATTTTGATTGTGTCACCTGGTCCGTTTCTAACCGTTCCTTCAGAGCTTGTAGCAAGTATTAGATAGTTGTCTAACTTACTTGCACCCTGCTCTATGGCACCGACACAATCTTCTTTTATGTCACCAGAAAGCCACTCATCGATTGTATTGTACTTGCTTCTCAATCCCTGTAGTTTATCAACTGTCATCGGTCTTATCTCCAACAGTGATTCTGTTAAGAAGTTCTGTATACCTTTCTTTGTAGGTACCAGCTTTTGTCGATTGGCTTTACTGCCGGTGGTGTTTTGTATAGAGCCTTCTGTTAAGAACTTGAATAGCGGTCCTCGCGCACGCGCGATAGAAGTTCTTATAGGGCTCATAACCTCTTCGGCCTGTTTCATAGTTGGAGCTGTTGTTACCTGATGTGTTGTATCTGTATCGACAACTAAAGCATAGTTTTGTATAGTTGATGCATACATAGATTTGGCAGCTCCTCTGGCCACTATGAGGTATTGTTTATTTATAAGACGTTTCTTTACACGTCGTCTTTCGAAATGTCCTCTTCCTGCTGGAGCTGGTACGTATACGTCTCTGTCGACGAAGTAATACCATCCCCAAATCTGTTCACCCCAGAGTTTGAAAGAATCTAATAGATGTAGCTCAGACCCATCGGTTAAGCACAACTCGTTCTCGCAATACTTGATCCAACCTTCAACAGCCTCATCATCGTAATAGATTCCTGGGTTGGCTATAAAATCGTCTATACGATTCATCTCCATAGAAATCTCGCGACAAACTGGTATTTCGCCATTTAGTACTTGATCTCTAAATTGCGCGTAGTATTTTGGAACTGCTGTGTTTGATAGGGCCATAGTGCTCACCTCGGTTTCTTCAAATATCGATTTATTATTCTGTTTCTTTCTTCTTTTGTAAGATTAGAGTATCGCTTTTTGCTACCTAAAGCCGTTATAGTTGATCTTATTTGCGCAGTACTGCCAATTCCGAGTGAAGCCAATCCTATACCGGTGCCAATGGCAGCTCGTTTTATCCCGTATTCGAGAGCTTTCTTACTAGCTAATGTCTTACCGGCTCCGCCAACAAGAGCTCCTTCCATGCCCATACCAGCGCCTACTGCGAAACCACCAGCTCCTAAACCTACCGCCAATGCAGTTTTACCTGTGTATTTCAAAGCTTGTTTTGTGGCGAATTTGGCTTTGTTTATTTTTGCTTATTGCTGAAAACGGTTTGGCCTTTCTCGATAAGACCTTTCTTTAATAAGAACTTATCCGCGGCTCTTTCTCCAATCTTTGTAAGCTCTTTCGTTGCTACATTGGTTAGTGTTTTTGTTCCGATTTCAAGCATGGTCTTCTTAAACGCCGCTTTAACAGGATGTCTTTCTGAATCTCTAAGCTTTTTGTAATCTTGCTCAAGTTGCAATCTCTCTTTCCTTTGTTTAAGAGTCGCATCGCTTAGTTTTCTAACATCTCTATTGGATTCTTCGTATTCTCGATTCTCTCGATCTTTAGCGAGTTCATCTCGTTTCTTACGAAGCTCCTTCATCTTTTTCTTCATCTTCCGTTTTCTAAAATATCCCGTAACTCCCATGTATTGACCATTGGCGCCATACTTTTTCCTACCGAGTGGAGTCAATGAACCATCTGGGTTTTGGTACCTACGTCTACCCCATTTCATACCCATTATTCCATGATGCATTAACTCATCATCCGTCATCGGTGGTCTCATCATCTTCACCTCCCTCGTCGATTGGTTCTTCCCAATCATCTGCGGCAGCGTTTAAGCGCCACTCGTACTCATTTGCTTGCTGAAGAAAAGCGTCTGCTGCTGATCCAGTTGGTGGATCGAACAATAGTCTCACCTTCAAATATACATATGTCTTTACTGATTCTATCTTATCATTGTCTTGTATAAAGTCAGACCATTTTTGATCCTTATTAGTAATCTTAAAGGGGTCTTTTGGTCCGACTCCAAGTTGATGCAGAGTTGCGAATACTGAGTTGATATGAATTATTATATCAGCGTCGAAGTATTCGTAATCTTCTGCTAGATTCAATAGCTTCTTAATAGAAGTAAGTATCGAGTCCATTCATATCACCTCCAAGGACAAGTATCATTTGGTTTTCGTTCCTTTAATTCGTATTCTGGTAACTCTGCTCCGTAATGTATTGCATCATGCGTTCGTCTGCATGTTGTTATTAGATACTCAGGATCCAAAATATCAGGATTGTGGTTTGCTATGTCATCAGGAGTGATTGGATTCATGTGATGTATCAGTATCATTCCTCTAAGTTCGTATCCAAACATACCTAAGTCACAGCCCTCATCTCTTATGATGACTTCTCTTCGTATCCTTTTCCATTCGGGATCCCTATAAAACATTTGATTCAAATATCTATCGAATCCAAACGTTTCTACTCCCACCGATCCATCTAATTTGAGGTATTCGAATCTTTCTTGAAAAGTTTTGAGCTCTTTTAATTCTGAGTAACAACGAATGTCATTCTTCGACAGCGTCAACACTAGATCTGTAACCTTTGAATGCTTCCATAGCTTCAACATATAGTTCTTCGACTCGTTTAGCAGTCTGTAGATTCTCAGCCTTAGCTACAAGAAGCTCATTCTCCTTCTTTAGTTTTTCAAGCTCTAACTTTTCTTTGACAGTTCCTAATTTAAGGTAGTGTGTGATCACCGCTGCTGATGCTGTACCTTCTTCCAATTGCTTTTCAGCTAGGTCGATGGCCTTGGCAATCATTTGATTCTCTCTAGCTTCAGGAGTTGCAGCAGGCTTTCTCTTAACTTCGGGTCCGTCTATGTAAATATCATCGGACTTCTTCCTCGGTCTCGCCATACTACCATCTCCTTTCACAATAGTTTTGGTATAGTTTCTAGACATAGTTTTTGGGCCTAATTTTAGTGATGTGGTATTAACATTCCAAAAATCTAATCTCAAAAATCCCGCCGGGGAAAATATCAAG
>Ga0326513_10000178_pt1 | contig 50864 bp, 91 predicted proteins | sample 2_2465_0518_D_FD_203654 | JGI IMG/M metagenome (GOLD analysis project Ga0326513, IMG submission 203654) | Bovine rumen microbial communities from UC Davis, California, United States - 2_2465_0518 | ecosystem: Host-associated > Mammals > Digestive system > Stomach > Rumen | place: USA... | reverse complement strand
TGTTAATTAGATTTTCCGGCTATTGTATTTTACAAACCTTTAACTTGACAATTCCTAAAATCTATGCTATAATTTATCTATCAAATGAAGGAGGACACAATAATGCAGAAGTACAGAATTTGGGTTGAAATTCGTGGTGGCTATTACACTACGATTGAAGCGGAAAATTTTAATGAAGCAATCGACATTGCCATTGAAAGCGCCGACCCCTATGACGTGCAAGACTGGGATTATGACGCGATGGAGGGATAATATGGAGTTATTTAATTTTGAAGAAATGCGATACTTCATTCTTTCTCAACCCGGTTCTATCGTCATAAAACGTCTCCGTGTTGCCTTATTTGACCGCTATCGCTATGAAGAAGATTATGAAAGTATTTACAAACTCATAACAGATTTGAAGGAGGTAAATAAATGAACGTTTACAAAACTGTATTGTACACTTCACTTGACCGCCCTCTCAATACCGTTATAATTTGCCATCCTAATGTGAAAAATGAATTATATCGTGGCCCTTTTGAATCAATTCCCAAAACTCTGTTTGATAGAGAAGTAAATGCGCGACTTTATGAATATACAGTAAAGACGTTGAAAATTTGGGTTAAGGCTTAATTAAAGGAGGGTTAATATGATTTGTCCTAATTGCGGCTCTACTGTTACTGGTGACCATTTAGAAGAAAACGACTGGAATAATGGCGCATATTATGATTTAGTTACGGGAACATGTCATAATTGTCATAAAAACTGGCAATGGACAGAAGTGTTTTATTATTCCCACGATGACAATATAGAAGAAATAACAGAGGATTAACCTCTGTTATTTTTATTTTAATTTGATTGCCCGGCATATTTAATTTACGTATGTTTAACTTGACTTTTTATTTTTTTATGTTATAATATATCCATCAGAGAAGAAAAGGAGAAGAAATAACATGATTGCTAAAGTAAAAATTAACGCCGCTAATGCCATTAACCTTACTCTTTCCTATGAAGAGTTTGGTAAAATGCTTGACAATGCTGACAAGAAAATTCTTGAAGTTGATTCTACTGGTGCTTGGTTTAATGGCAGTAAAGAAGCGCTTGAAGAATGGAGCGGCGATGTCCTCCCAGAGTATGTTGAGCATTGTCTTAATTATCTTGGCATTGAAGTTAATTGGACAGATGATAACGATTTTTAATAGCGGTTTAACCGCTATTTTTTTAATTATATATTAATTAAAAATTCCGGATATTTTAATTAACCAACACTTAACTTGACTTTTCTTTAGTTATGATATATAATATATACATCAACTGAAGGAAAACAGTACAAACCGGAAGGAGATTTATATGGTATATACGAAATTGAACGCTATGAACTATGCGCTTAACGTACTTCAGGAAAAATTTAAGGACATGACTTGGCGCGACCCTGACTATGAAGATTGCCGCACTACCATTCAGATTCTCGCAAGTCAAGCCGAAATTTTGGAAGTATCCGCCACAAGACGCAAGAAAGAGCGTGATGAAAAATGGCGTCTGCTTTTCCATGCTATCAAACCTTATTCTGATGAATGGCATACCGCTTTTGACCTTTACACCCTTGTAAAGGATGAAATTGAATATAAAATCAATTTTTCCAGTTTTTATAATCGTATTAGTGGGTGTTGGTGTATTTCCAGTATGAAAAAAGGTGAACAGGAACGTGTTTATTGTTTCATGCCTGACAGATACCACGGCGAATACGGCGAGATTTAATCTCGCCTTTATTTTATATAAATGTTAATTAAAATTTCCGGTATCTTTAATTAACCAATACTTAACTTGATTTTTCTAACGACATATGCTATAATGTATACATCAACTGAAAGGACAGTGATTAAGATGAAAAAAGTTTCTGGATGGATAGTTGCATTTGTAGTCGTGTGGATTTTGGTTGCCTATTTATATTACAATCTTGCAAACCATACTTGTCCCTATTGCCACGGACATTTAATGTATCAGACTCAAATACTTAAAGATGGCGAAACAATGTTCCGCTATAACTGCGAAAATTCGCCTCTGCATATCGTAGATAGCTACATCAAATTTTAACGTAAAGAGGGCTTGACAAAAGCCCTCCCACATGGTATAATAAGTATAACAAAATGAAAGCGAGGTACAAAACAATGACTATGACCTATCATGCGAAGGAAGAGCGCGCCGACCGTATCTACATCATCAACCGTTTCATTGGAACAGGAAACCCTATTAAGGAAATCCCGGCAACCTCTAAAAAATTCGGCGGCCACGCTAAAGCAATTCTTACCGATACCGGAATAATCATTGTTAAAGACCGTAACACAATCATAACAATGATTGTCCCCACTCTCAAGTATGTTAAAATCAATTTCTATCCCGAAACTGTTATTCCGTGGGAGATGCAACTTATACTTTCCCGTAATAAGAAGTATATAGAGGTTATTGAAACATTGGAGGCGCGATAAGCGCCTTTAATATTAGGATAATGTTAATTACAGTATACGGGTGGTCTAATTAGCATATATTTAACTTGACTTCTTAGTTATAATGATATATAATAATAGCAATGAAGGGGGAGTGATTATATGAAATGTGTGCGTGGTGCTGGTGAAAGACCCACTTACTCATGGTGGGATAAACACAATAAAGAGTATTTGAAAAAATTTGGAAAGCGCACTTCTTGTTTTGTCTGCCGGCGAAAACAATGTCTTAACTTTATGTTAAAATTAAGACAAAAAAACCCAATACTGTGCGATACAAATTGGGCGCATTTAATACATAATTTTTGGTGGGTGGAAAAGAAAAGATGGCAATAAGCCATCTTTTATTATTTTATTGTAAAATAAAGTATACGGATATTCTAATTAACACACACTTAACTTGACTTCTATCCCAGCATGTGTTATAATATACCCATGAAGTGAAGGAAAACACTGTAAACCGGAAGGAGTAGATGTATGGGAAGAAAGTTACTTTATTGTGTAGTAGACACGGAGACCGCTACTTTACCTTTTGCTAATGAAGTGGCGCAGGATGACCCCGAGCGCAAAAAGCGCATAGCAATAGCAAAACCCCTTGTTTATGACATTGGGTGGACTATTTGTGACCGCGCTGGCAATATTCATGATAAAAAGCAGTTTCTTATTGCGGAAACTTTCGCCGTTCCCGCAGTATTTAATACCGCGTATTATGCGGAAAAACGGCCTATTTATCTTGAAATGCTCAAACGTGGGGAAACCACCGTTAAACCTTGGCGTGAAGTTATGGATATATTTATATCCGATTTACAGCGCGTTAATGCGGTGGGCGCGTTTAATTCGATGTTTGATTATAAAAAAGCTATTCCTTTTACGGAATTGTATATAAATAAACTTTACTCTCCCGATTATTATAAATGGGAAGAAAGACAACGTAATGCTTGCGTTATTATTGCCGAAGGTAATAATAAAAAGGAACGCAATCCCGATTTTCAAGAGGACATTTTTCATTTTCGCGGGCGCGATTATGTATTATTTGATTTATGGGGACTTGCTACGACCCATTTATTAAATAATGTTGCGTATAAAAACGAGTGTTTGAAACATGGACTTTTTACCGCATCGGGAACGTTCTTCAAGTCAAGCGCGGAATCAACGTATAAATATTTAATGAATAAATATGATTTTATAGAGAGCCACACCGCGCTCGATGATGCAATAATTGAAAGTTATATTTTGCATAAGATAGCGCAAAAACACGCAATAACGCCGGGAATAAAATTCTTTCCCTTCCGCGACCTTGGTTATACTTATGACTTTTGTAAGCGGAGAAAACGCCCGAATATAGAAGAATGTAAAGCGGTCTATTGTGCAATGGCGGAATATATAGACGCTAAAGAAGAAGAAAATGGTGGTGAATTGTCAAATTATGCGCGGATGATATGTAAAAAAATGGAAGAACTCGCAAAATATGCGGGTTTTGATGAATAAAATCTGGGTTATAAACCCAGATTTATTTTTATTATATATTCGTTAATTAAATTTTCCGGCAATTCTAATTTACATACCTATAAAAATAAAGCCCGCCTATGGCGGGCTATCTTTTACACGCATAATCAAAGATAATCGGTTTACCTTTTATTAAAGTATAGTTCCCCTCATGAATATCCCAAACATGGGAATTGAGCCAGCACCATTCTTTATCGCTAACTTTTTCCGATATAGGCCGCCTGTGCCGTTCAGTATTAAAGCGCGGCATAATATTAAACAAAATGCCATTCCGCCATACAGAAGTAAGTTCTGCAAACAGATAGGAATATCCTGCTTCTTCCGCGATTTTATAAACTTCCGCTTCCTGTCTATTACCACCCCAGCTACTTACACCTCTTTTATTGTAGTCCCATTTGATTACATAATCAGAAGTGATGAGAGCAATACGTGTTGCCCCATGACAAACGCGGACACAACGATGATGCGCCATATTATAGCACTCAATAATATTAGCTACTTCTTCCGGCGACATCATATATTCTTCAATATCGGGGAAAATCATATCCAGAAACTTAGTCGCGCGCTCAACATAAGATGACTTCATTATCATTACTTCCTTCCCTTCACTTGATGTATATATTATATACTATAAAGAGAAAGAAGTCAAGTTAAGTTTATATAAAATAAAAAATCCGGATACTTTAATTTACTTTTATATAATAAAAATAGCGCTTCCGCGCTATTCTGCCTTATGTAATTCATTTTCCATACATTGAAAATCGAAATAACCATCCTTATAAAAGGTACGATATACCCGCACTTTACAATATGCAAAATAATCTTGTTTATTATATTTTGCTTCATATTCTTCTATGGGGTCTATTCTTTTTTCCACAAGATAACCTGCCATTTCAGGTCTTTTAATATAAACTTTATCTCCAAGATTAAACATTTATACTCACTCCTTTAATTATACTTATTCCAAACTTCCATCAATCTACCAAATTGTGTTGAGCTATCGTCTGAAGGAGAACCAATGCAATTATACCATATAATATTGCGCGATTCTACCTCAAAATTTTTTAATCCGCATGTCCAAATACAATAAAGAATGTTAATAACATTCAAAGGAATGAAAGCTAAAATATAAGCCCACAATTTCCAATCATACCTTAACTGCCCCTCATTCCTATTATTCAATGATATATAATTATTACAAAAATACTTTTGGAAAAAATGGTTTTTCTTATACCGGGCAATATAAGCATAATCAGCATACTTAATTTTCTTCATGGTATTGACTCCCTTCACTTGATGGATATATTATAACATACGATGATAAAGAAGTCAAGTTAAAATATTGAAAAATAGAATATACGGGCGCGCTAATTAACAAAAAATTAAAAGTAACCTATTAGGCTACTTTAACCCACTCATATATTTCCATATCATATTCAAACCAACCAATTTCATCATCAAAATCCCTATTTGTCATACAATAACCGCAATAGTTATTGATAAATATTTCAGCGTCCTCTGATAAATTTGCTTCACGATAAATGGTTTTACATTTATCAAATGCTTTTTTTAACCAATGCAGCCATTCTTCAACATCAGTTGAGCTAACCGGGCCAATAAATATAGTCATATTTTCATCAAAAAGAGTGTATTTATCATAAATTTCACTTAAACATTTTAATGCTTTCCTCTCATATACCAAACACTCGCCCGCTGTTTTAAATTCAGAATCATCCCAAGCAATATAAGTAATAACTTCACGCATATTTCTCATCCCCTCTCTTTGACGTATATATAATACCATAATTCGCGCGCAAAGTCAAGTTAAACTACTGTAAATTAGACTCACCGGGCATTCTAATTTCCCATTTCTTAACATTCTGCGGCCACTCACCCTGGTAAAGTGCTACTATGCTAATACCATAAACCTATTAGTTGACTCGGCAAAAAAATTTTGATATAATAATAATGTAGAGAGGAAGAGTAGAATTTGCGCGCGTTCCCGATAAGCTGGAGGCGCCGAAAAAGCTGGAAATAAGCTGGAGATTGGAGATTGGGGATAAGCGGGAGTTTAAGAGGAAAACGAAAGGCAAGCAAGAATTGAAAAGAAGATTAAAATAAAAATAAAAATAAAAATTAAAATTAAAATATCCAAAAAATAACTTTATTGCATATAAATAATACAAAAAATTAAAAATAGTTAAAAATAAATAAATAAATTGCTTAAAAATAAATAAATCAATATAAATTTTAAATAATTTTATACCAACATAAATGGCACTTTAATCAATTAATTAAATAAAGTGTTATTATTTTTTATATATTTTTTTAAAAATCAGCAAAAAATATTCTACATTTTTCTATTTTTAGAGACAAAAAGTGACAAAAATTTACCCCCACCTGTTAAGAAAAAATTCTATAAAATTTCGTCTATAAAAAATATCTGACAAAATAAAATATGTCAGATTTATTTTTTACAAAATACTTATTCAATACAAAGGAGGTGAAATAAAATGTCAGATAGTAACTTTATTTCAGATGTAATAGAATATAATAGTTTTAAATTAGGGCATTTAAATCTTATAGTCGCTCCATGCGGCGGAGGAAAAACCACAGCTGCTTTTAAAACAATTCCTCAATATTTACAAATAGAACCGCATCGTTCCCTTATTTTAATTAATACCGTTTCGGGCGCGGAAGAATTCGTAAATGATAATTTAGCTTATTTTTTTGATATTCAAGATAATGAATGGGATACTACATTTGAACCAATTATTCGAGACAAACCTACTGTAATGACTTACGCACTTTTTGGCGCAAAATGTAAATCACAAGAATTAAATCCAGAAGATTATGATTATATTGTATGTGATGAAATACATGTATTAAATAAATATATCGCAATGTCGCGCGGTAAGCTGCAAAAACAATATCCACAAGCCGCTCCATGGGAAATCAATGATATGCTTCAAATGACTTGCTTTACTTATATTGCTTTAGACCAGCTATATAAAATATTAAAATCTCAAAAAACTTGGGTATTTGCTTTAACCGCAACTCCTGATCAATTATATAAATATGATTTAGCAAAATTAGGAGATATTATTAACGAAGTTCAATTTAGTCAGAAAATACGCGCATATGAAATATTATATACTTTTGAATATGCAGAAATAGAACCAATTTTGCGTGCGGTTTTACCTAATAATAGGAAACGTGTATTTTATTTTAATACTATTAAAGAACTTAACAAATATAAAAATATACTATTAGAATGTGGCCGCCAAGCTGAAGCTATTTGGTCTTTAGACGCGCGAATACGAATGGAACCAGAAGCATTAACAACACGTAAATATATTTTAAACGATCATCGATTGCCCACACAGATTCAAGATTTACTAATAAATAGCGCATACGAAACTGCTATAAGTATTAAAGATCCTTTAGTAAAAGAGGTCTATATTCATAGTGGTAATAAAGATACTCGTGACCAAGCTAAAGGAAGATTAAGACAAGATTTAGAAGTAGTAGGCTATTATAATATTAATAAGAAAAAAGACGCGCGAAAACAACAAAAAATTCATGCAAACTTGGAAAATTATTGCGAGCTAATTCCAGACGAATATTTTGATATAAAACTCACTACAGAAAAAAAAGAAGAACTTATAAAACTTATAGGTTTTCCTAAGAAGTGGACAAGTTTAAAAAAAGCCCTCATTAACAAAGGATTTAAAGTGGAAGATAAATCAGCTGGAACTTATCGTTATAGTATAATAAAAAAAGAATAAAGAAAAAAAATATTGACGTGATTTTACCCCCACCTATTTATAAGAGGTGGGGGTAAAATTTTGTCAATTTTCTTGATAAAAATTTTTATATAAAGATAAAATAAAATTTAATATTTTGAATTTCATTTATCTCCTACCCTACCCCTACCCTTTTCCAATTTCAATTTCAAATCAGAAAACCTACCCCTTTTTGCTTTCTATAAACCTTTACCTAATTCCTTACCCCTACCCCTATAGTTGTATATATATGATAGGATAGATTGGTATAGATTTATATAGGTAATTTTGATTTTTTAATTGACTTATATGAAAATTGTGCGCACACCCACCCCAAGACCTGTAGTTATCAAAAAAAATACCCCTCACCCCTCCCCTTTCAAACAATTTCCCCTACCCCTTACCCTTCTTAACTATCTACCCCACCCTTTCCTTTTTATTTATTTCTTTTTAAGTATACGCGATGTATTATTTTTATCAAACTTTGTAGGTATTTCCTACTTGACTTCTTATATTTTTTATGCTATAATAACGAAAAAGAGGTGAATTATAAATTGGAATTATTACGATTTTTGCGCGCAAATGAAAATTGGCAGCATATACTTACTCAACCCCCTTATAATATAAAAATAACTTATATACCTCCTTATTACCATTTATATTGCGCTAATCCTACCACTACGCTACAAAGAGAAACTAACGGTATTGTTTTAAATGAGAAATTAGATGTCGTTTGTTATGGCTTCAATGCGGCCGCCCCTTTATCATCTTTAAATAAAGAAAATGAAAAAGCTAAAGTTACGCAATTTGTTGGAGGCTATTGGTTTTGGGTTTGGAATGATGGTAAATGGCATTTCACTACCCCTACTCATTTTGATGCTTATGAAATGCCAATAACAAATAAGATTTCTTTTGGCGCGTACATTGATAAGATAACTAACAATACTCTAACCCATTATTTAATTCCTACCTATACTTATATGTTTCAATTAGTAGAAGATAAAGTGTGGTATTATGGAAAACGTAGTATGCAATCGTTAGATTTTGAAAAAGGAATCCCTTATTTTGAAATGGGGTGCGCACCCATTCACATATTTTCAAATGCTATGTGGGATGATGTGATTTTTACAAAATTGGAAAAAGCTTCTGATACCGAATTGGGATGTACATTTTGGAATGATGAATTATGGGTTAACAAACCTTATAAACATTATAAACTACGTCATTTTAATATTAAAGAAGTAGTAAGAAAATATTTTAATAATGAAGAAGTAAGTGGTTTTGCACGCCCACTTATTGATGAAATTGATACATATATAAATACACTTGATAATGTTTATAAAAAATTGCATACTCAATCTAAAGTTCAATTTACACTTACTTTGTTAAAGATGGAAGAACCATTGAGGTCTATTTTTAAAAAAATTTATGATTCAAAAATTGATGTATATACTTATTATAAAGAGCATCAATCACAACTTATTGAAAATGCAAATTTACATTTTTATTTATATTGAAGGAGTAAAAAATGGATATAATTGATTTTATTAATAAAAATTCTGATTGGTATGAAATTCTACAATTACCACCCTATTTTATTGACATTCAAAAACAAAATAATTTCTATCATTTTTGCGCGCCTGCTTATTCAGAATATAATGATATTGATGGTATAGTAGTATGTGATGTTGCGGGAACATTTGTTACAACTTGTTTACCTGCCACGAAGCGGCCGTCCGGCAAAGCCGAACGGCTCGCCGAATCGCGTTACACGCGATTCGGCGATGGGTTTTGGATATATTTATGGAATGAAGAAGGTAGATGGCATTTATCTACAATAGGTTCATTAAATGCGTATGATATTAAGGTAGAAAATACTAATATTGGAAAGCTTGTGGAAAAAGCTGTAGGTTCCATTAATGAATTGACCGAAAATCTATCCCCTATTTATACATATATATTTCAATTAACCGCGCCGCAAATTCAATTTGCTATTGATTATGGCCGCGACCCGCATTTATGGTACTTCTGTAGACGACATGTTGAAACTGGCGAATTGGATTTTACTATTCCTCAACTTACTTCATTATGTAATATTATTGAACGTTTAGACGCTCCACTAGAAAAAGAAAATTATATTGAATGGAATATTGATGAAAAAATTTATATTGAACATCCTAATCATGCTTTACTTGAAATGCGTAAATTGCGCGGCAATTATATATTGGATACTGATAGAGTTATTAGAATGTGGCAAAATAATTCAATTGATGAATTTATTACTAAAGTTGGACTTACCAATTTTATTACTCCAATAGCAGATAAACTTGAAGCATTGGTTATGGAAGTTGAAGATATATACGCGCGCTTACTAGAAGAGAATGGAGAAGATAAAACTGCATTTATTACGGCCGCATATAAATATCAAACTTATGCAAGTAGCGCTATGATTCATTTCTATAATAGAGAATGTAGCAGTATACGTAATTTTTATAGAAGTATTGATTCTAAATATTTAGTACCTATAATTGGAGAAATGCATTATGGTATTAGAAAGCGTGCTTAATAATTGACTTTAATTAAAAATTGTTGTATAATATTTATAGAAAAAATAAAGGAGCAATATTAAATGTATCTTGAGAAATTTATGAATAAACATAATGATTGGAAGGAGCGTTTAAGTGTTGCTCCTTATTTCATTGAAGTTAAGAATGACGGGCCTTATTATATTTTAAAATATAATATGATTCAATCTGATTTTTCGCGCCCCGAGGTTATTGAAGCACGCGGCTCTATTTTTTGCAATATTCATAATGAATGGCGTTGTGTTTGTCGCTCCCTTGACAAATTTGGTAACTGGGGCGAATCTTATGCTGTAACGAACAAGATAGATTGGTCAAAGCCTGTTTCCGTGCAAGAAAAGGTTGACGGCTCTATTATGAGACTTTGGTTTCATAGAGGCGCATGGCATTTGTCTACTAATGGAACAATAGATGCTTTTAAAGCAACTTGCGGCGATTCTACTTATGGAGACGTATTTAAGTTCATAGTTTGCGCGCATACTTCTTGGTGGGATTTTCTTGATTCTCTTCATTATGATTGTTGCTATTGGTTTGAAATGGTTCATCCGCAATATAATCCAATAGTTGTACATTATAATGAACCCGCAATTTATTTTCTTGGCTGGCGTGATATAGACGGAGATATGAATGAAATAGAACATATGCCTTCTATTCTACTGGGGCGTAATAAATGGATTAAAATACCGCACCGTTATACTTTTACTAATCTTGATGATATACTTGAAGCTTGTCATAAGATGGGTGAAAATGAAGAGGGATATGTAATTTGTGCTTATAGCCAAATGGAAAATAGTTCATTCTTACGTATTAAATGTAAGGGTGATGAATATTTAAAAAGGCATAAATTGCGTGGTAACGGTCCACTAACACAAAAACGAATTATTGAAATGTGGCAAGAAAGTTCTATTGATGATTTCTTAGCTTATTTCCCTGAACATAAAGAATTTGTAGACAGAACTATTTTTATGCTTCTTCATCTTGCAAAGAAAGCAGATGTTATTTATGATGCTTTGGCTGGAGTTAAAAATCGTCGAGATTTTGCTCTTTATGCAAAAAAGTGGATTAAGCCTCTTCAATCGTATTTCTTCGCGCGCCTAGATAACAAAGTTGATTGCGCGCAAACCTACTTTAAGCAAATGAAGGCAAGGAATCTTGCGGAATTAATTGAAGTAAAGGAGATTGGTTTAAATGGAAATTAAAAAATTAATAAAAACATATAAAATTTATATGCAATGCCCTCAATGTAAAAAGGGTATGATGATTTGTGAAGATTCAATGACTCCATTAATGATGAATTTATTTGGGGAAAAAGTATTATTTACTCATATATGTAATGAATGTAAACATAAAGAAGAATATGAACGTATTTATCCTTATGAAGAAATAGAGGAGATAGAAGTTTAATATGGCTAACATACTTACAAACGAACAAGTAATTTATAGAAATTTACATTATGGACAAGTAGTATGGCTTGAAATTTCATATTATGATCATCATAATTATATTGCGTTTATGTAAGATTTTAAAGATGACGAACCTGTATTAGTAAATGCATATAAATATTTTTGTAATGATGGTACTGATAGTATAGAACAATATATTAAAGAATTATCAGAATGTTGCATCATACCTGAAAAAATGCGTTATCGTTGGTGGGATTCAGAACCAACAGATAAGGAAAGAAAGGATAATGAAAAATGGACAATAATTTAAATTTAACATGCAATAGATGTAAATATTATGAAGGCGTGCATAATGTTCAAGGGCACGCGCCGTGTTCATATTGGAATAAAGGTGCTGTTTTATGGAATGATTCTTGTTCATATTTCTATGATATAGATGAACCAGATATAAATGAACAAAATACAAATATATCCATAAAAGAAAATGAACTATACCAAGAAATTGAACTATTTTGCGGCGAAACCAAAATTGGAGAAGCAGAAATTGACCTTAAAAATGATATGCTTGCCAAATTGATTATTTATAAGCCATATCAAAATCAAGGCTATGGTACTGAAATTGTAAAGATGCTTACAGAAAAATATGATTTAAATAATCTTTGGGTAAGAGCTGATAATAAGCGCGCGATCCATGTTTATGAAAAATGCGGTTTTGAAATTAGTAAACCAACTATGTATGAAATGAGGAAAATATATGAATAAGATTGAAATATTAAAACAAATTGCCTTAGACTATATTTATAAATATAAAACAATAGCAATAAACTCATTGAATAGTAGCGATTATTATCCTGGTTTATATCAAGAAAAAGAAGATTTATGTGAAGAATGTGAAAAAGCATGTGAAAAAATAAAAAAATAATGCCTCTAAAAGCCAAATGGATTCTCTCTTCATTTCAAAATGAAGAAGATAATGCGAATAATAACTATCAATACGAATGCTCTAATTGCGGCTATGGTGATGTTCACGCAAAGAATACTCATATGCCCTATTGCTGGCATTGCGGTGCGAAAATGGAAGGTTAATAGGAGGCAAGATAATGGCTGAGTTTCAAGAAGTTATACAGCAAAAAAATAGAATGTGCCAATCTACTAAGTGCTGTAAGTGCGATATATACCGATTGTGCAATGAAGATTTGTCAAAATGCCAGCGACTTATATACAATAATCCGAAAAAGGCCGAAGAAGTTATTATGTCCTGGGCCGCAAAACACCCGAAGCCGGTTTATCCGACGTGGTATGAGTACCTTTCGGATTATTACCGGGCTGCATTTGGAGATATGTCTGTTATAAGCAAACAGCCCATCCCCGCCGACCTCGCGCAGAAACTGGGGTTGCAGCCGAAGGAGAAATAGTATAAGTGGCAACAGTTTAGATTATTTTTCGCTATACAAACTACCACTATAAAGGAGAATTAAAATGCAAGAAATTATTAATATTCTAATGCGGCGCGATGGTATAAGTGAAGAAGAGGCCTGGAATCTTGTTAACGAGTGTAGAGAAGAAATTGAAGAAGCAATTGCACGCGGCGATTATATTGAAACCGACGATATTATTGCTTCTTATCTAGGGCTTGAACCTGATTATATCATTGATATTATTGATGTGTGGAGGTAAATATGGCACTTGCTCTGATGTTTATACTTTTTCCCTATGTATTCTTTTTCATACTTGCGTCTAGTGATTATTTAATACCCAAATTTAAAAAAATGCTTAAAAATTGGGATATTGGGCCAAAAGATTTTGGAGTACTTTTTCTTTTAATAATATTAACAATAATGTTAACTATGTTGCCCCATAGTGAAAAAAATTTATTAAAATGTGATAAATGTGAAAATGGTAATCTTGTATATATAGATACAATAAATTATGATAATGGTACTACCTTTTATCGTTATCATTGTGATAATTGTGATCGATTATTTAGAACGGAAAAATGGAGAGGTAAGTAATGAATAGAGAATATACAAATGTATATGTACAAGATGCGAACAAAGAAGCGGTTGAAATGTATGGAAATGATTTAATATGGCTTATGTTAGATGATTTAAAAGATTATATTTGGAAACATAAACTTGTTTCTTTTACTGAAACTGAAGAAGGCGGTTTTAAAATGGAAATTCATATTTCTCCACCAGAATATTGGGAGGTATAAATGAAAAAATTAATTATTTTTATTATGATTTGCGCGCTTACTATATCTTTATGTAGTTGTGGTGAAACATCTGCTAATAACGATTATAGCCTAAGTAAACAATTTGCAATTATAAAATCTTACGACGGAGGTTTATTTGGAACTAGTTATTATATGATACGTGATAAAGTAACAGACGTTATTTATTTATATACTTCTGGAGGTTCTCATGCTACAATGTGCCCCTATTATATTACAATAAATAACAAACCTGAATTAGCCATCTATGGAGTGAATTGGAATGGTTAAACGTATATATTTAGTTATATTGCTCTGTATTAGCATAATGATGCTATGTTCATGCGACTGGTTAGGGAAAAATGCAGATAAATTCCCTCAATTACATATCGCTCCAACTAGTTGGCGCGCGGACGGAATTTATATACCATTGCGTGAAAACCATCAATTTGCAATTAATTATCTTTACGATGAAGTAGAAACAGATCAAGGTTATGATATTATTATACACATAAGGAGAAAAACAAATGATTAAGGAAAAAATTATTAGATTACTTGGAGGTTACACAGCTAAGGAGTACAATGAACTAGTAAAGAAGGAAACTGTGAACCATGAAATGGAAGCAGTATATGCTTATATTCGTTCCTATACTAAAGACGAAGACACACTCACTTATGATAAGATGCAACTCGCGCGAAAAATTGGAGAACGTATGCTCGACTTCGATTTAATTGACTTTGTTACTAGGTCTAAACTTGATGAAGTAGGTACTACTATTTATGAAACGCGCGCAAAAGCCTATGTTGGGAAGCTACGCTAAATGATTAGTGTAAATAAATTAGCTAAATATATAATTTGGTATGCAAATCAAAAACATATTCGCATATCTCAATTAAAATTACAAAAAATATTATTCTTTACTCAAATTGAATATATTAAAAAGAATAATAAATTACTGTTTCCCGATATTTTTGAAGTATGGAAATATGGTCCAACTATATCAGATATATATTATGAATATTGTGCTTATGGAGCTTTAGGACTTAGGTCTTATGATGAGGCTGATGGCGTGATAGCCGAGGATGCCACAATTAATACTATAATTAACCCATTACTTAGACAAGATTGCTCATCGCTTGTGCATAACTCTATTACAGAAGTAGAAAAAATTGGTGAAAAGAATATTAGCGGCGAAACCTTATTAAAATTATATGCGCAGAAAACTTGACTTTCTGCGCAATTTGTGGTATTATTATAAAAGAAGTGAGAAAATTTGTTTATTTTTTATTGGCATAAGGTGCCCGCAATTGCGGGTTGACGGAATACAAATATACAGAAGGAGGTGATTTTATGGATTTAAGAGAAGAGTGTCAAAAAGCAATTAATGCGGGAATACCAATTCGCTATCTTGCGCGAAAAATTGAATATGATAATTCAACACTAAGCAAATGGCTTCGTGGAGAAAGGAATATATCTGAAAAAATTCAAAATAAATTAGTTCTTACTCTACAAGAGTTAAAAGAACAATGGGAAGACATTCGGGTTTAATATTAAAGTGAGGTTGAAATAAATGAAAACATATAAAATTTTCACTTGGAGACTCGCAAATAAATTAAACAATTTAGGTTTTAGACCCGTTGGAAAAACTTTAAATTATAAAGATCCAACAAGAAGTATTATTCTATTTGAAGATACTCCTGAGTTACGTGCAGCAGTTCAAAAATTAAAAAAAGAATATTAATTCTTTTAAGCATTTTTAAGCATTAAGATAGGCGTATTTAACGCAAAACTTTAATTAAACGGAGATGATTTATTATGGCAAATTATGCCAATCAAAAAACTATAAAAATTACAAATATAGAACCTATTTTATATAAAGACGGAAAGCCAGTTGGAAATGGATTTTATCATACTTTATATTATGATTATGTAGATAAAGCCGCGGAACTTTTAAATGGAAATGCTTTTAAATTATGGCTCTATTTAATTCGTTGGCATAACAAAGGCTTTGTTCATTTTTCGCCAGCCGATTTAAAAAATAGAATGGGAATGAGTAAATCAAGTGTATCGGATGCAAAATCTGAGCTTATTAAAAAAGGTTTTTTAAAAGAAGAAGAAAATGGTAGTCTTACATTCACCCCAATTTCAACTACTTTAGTTTAATCCAAGTTCGATTTTCGTACTGATTTTATTTACGATTTTTGTACTATTGAATGGGTCGATTTTCGTTCCGTTCATTCATACATATTCCGAACTGAATTGTTCGAAAATCGTTCCATTCAAGTTCGAGAATCGTTCCATTAGTTCGAAAATCGAACTACTTAGTCCGAAAACTGGTAGAGTACTAAATATATAACTAAAAATATAATTAAATATAATACATTAAAAATAATACTAAAAATATAGCGGCAGAGCCGCGAAGGAGGAATAAGATGTTCGATAAAGATGATTACCTACCAATTAGTGCTGAGGACGCTCGCAATGCAACAGATAATTTTTTAGCAAATAAAAACGCAAAACAACTTAAAGAAATATTCCAAAAAATTCGTAAACGAATTGTAGAAGGAGAATATCATTTAGATTTGGAAGAACTAATTTCTCCTATTAATAAATCAATTTTAGAAAAATATGGATATAAAATAATTTATCCATATCTTTCTCGTATGATTCCAATGGACTTTTCCATTAGAATAGATTGGAGTGGTTTTGAATTTAAAAATGAATATAGGAGGTAATATTAAAATGGGAGAAAACTTTAATCCAATTGATGCACATCTAGCAAAAGAAGCAACCGATAGTTTTGTTAAAGTACAAGATCGAGAAGAATTAACTAATATTTATAATCAAATTCGCGCGCAAATTGTATTAGGAAAATACGAAATTACCATATATAAACAACTTTCTAAATCTAATAAAGAAACTTTAAAAGATTTAGGTTTTGAGATTTATGAAGGACCTAGCTATTGTTGTACCAGTAGCTATGAAACACATAATGAGGTTTTTACTACAATTAGTTGGAGGAATGGATAATGTCATATTATTCTAGACACGATTCAGGCCCATTTTTTAATTGGGGATTTTTTGCGCTATGTATTATTGTAATTATTGTACTATCATTTATACGTTCATGTTCATCAAATATAACCTGGAATAATGGAATTTGTTCTTACTGTGGTGGCCATTATAAATTTCAGCAAGCCATCGGCCATCAATATTTTACCAAGTATATGTATATTTGTGATAAGTGCGGCCGCAGTATTGAAGTTGCAGAATACTATAAGGAGACTTCAAATGAAACTATTAAGTAATGAATTAAGTAATAAATACAACTATAAAAAGCTTTCCCAAAATCTAAGTAATGTGGCGCAATCCATCTATGCTGAAACTTTACCTATTTTCTTATCTAGCAATAATCCTGCCACTACTCCACTTTATACAATAAGTGGAATCCTAATTTGTAATGGTTACGAACGCATTGTTATTGGAGACTATGGCGCCTATATTGAATTTACCTCCGAACAAGCCAATAAACCCCAATTTATTATTGCGCCTGGGCAGGAATATAGACTAGAGCCGCGCTATAATAATGCAAAATATATTTGGCTTACTATAGATGATGGAAGCCAAATAAAGATTTACTACCAAAAGAACACAGTTACATATGCTGATTATAAACCTAAAATGTATTATGTTAATGTTTATGAAGTTTATCCAGCTGTAATTACACAACTTTATAAGGAGAATAATAATGAATGAAGAATTAATATACCGCCGCGATTGTGATTTGTTTGCGGAATCATTTGATTATGAAGGAATGATTAATGATCTTATGCGCGCCTATGGATTAACTTGGGATACTAATCCAGAAGGTAAGTTTAGTGAATTTTTAACTTATGAATTTGCGCGCAAACTATTACAAAGAGCGCAAAATGTAATTGATACTGCGGACACAATTGCTTATGAAAGAGATTTTATAGCCCGCAATGGCGATAAATATACCTACTTAACATATAAAAAGGAGAAAGATGAAAATGATTACACATCTGGTAGAAAAGAATGATAAATTAATTTGCCATAATTGTAAAATGATTCAAAAAGAAATTAAATGTACCTGCTGGTTTTGCGGCTATTTCTTCTCTAATTGGGAAGTTCTTCAATTAGAAAAATTTTTTGAGAAAGAAAAACAATTGACTTAATAATAAATTTTTGATATAATTATTATAGTAAAAGGAAAGGAATTAAAAATATGATTCATGCCGAAAAAGCGCGCGAATTAACTGAAAACTCAATAGAATCTATACGTGAAGATACTTTAAAGTATATAGAAGAGATAATAGAAAAAACTGCGCGCAATGGTTATAATAGTTGTGATGTTTGTATTCATGAATTATTATTAGAGGACATAGAGTTTATCCTTGAAAACTATGATTATACCGTAAAAAGGATGCCTTCTTTTGAAGGTAAATGTTTATTAAAAATAAGTTGGTGAGGTGATATAATATGATTATCAAACCTTGTCCGTATTGTCACCGTCTTCCAAAGATAGCCGAGGGTAGAGCGCGCAATAGTCATCGTTTCTACTCAATAGGATGCCCTAATTATTGCAATGTATTAAAGCCTCAATATAACTATATACATTGTATTCCTAGTAGGTGTAGAATTATAATAAATGATGATATTGATTATAATGCGATGTATAAGAAATGGAATGAGGAATTGATTGATGGTAGCAATTAACTTTGCAAATTACCATAAAGTTATTTAGAAAGGGAGATTAAATGACTACTTTTTACATGCTTTGCGGTCTTCCCGGTAGTGGAAAAAGCTATTGGGCGCGCGAAAAGGCAAAACCCTATGATGTAATTGTATCTAGTGATTCTATTAGAGAAGAATTATATGGAGATGCTTCTATCCAAGAAGACCCTAGTCGTGTCTTTAATATCATGTTTCAGCGTACTCATGCCGCGCTGAAGGCCGGTCATACTATTTTCTATGATGCGACTAATATCAATGCAAAACGCCGCATTAATCTTCTCAAATCTTTAAAGAAACTTATTCCCGATCTCCATTGTATTTGTGTAATCGCAGCTACTCCTATTGATATATGCCATGAGCGTAATAGTGAACGGGAGCGTGTAGTTCCCTCTTATGTTATTGACCGTATGTTGCGTCAGTTTGAAGTTCCTTGTAAAGCTGAGGGTTGGGACGAAATTTTGGTTCACTATAGTTATGCGCCTAATTACGATATGGACTATTATCGTCGTTCTTATGCTCAACTTGTAGAAGAATATGGTGATCAGGGCAACAGTCATCATACTCTTACTTTACAGGATCATTGTTATGCTTGTGGAGACGTTGCTATTATGCGTGGAAGTGGTTCTGACATTGTGCGCGCAGCCTATCTACATGATTATGGTAAGGTGTGGACGGCAATTCGTTGGGAGAAGGATAATTACAAAGAACTTCATTATCCTAGCCACGCAAATGTAGGTGCATATATGGCTCTCACTATGGGCTATAATCTTCACGTTGCCCAGCTTGTCGGATGTCATATGATTCCTTATACAGATGAAAGGTGTCAAGCTACTTGGCGCGCCCGTTTAGGTGAAAATCTTTGGAAGGAAATTATTGAGCTTCATCATTATGATGAGGCTGCGCATTAAAAGAAAGGAGAATATCTATGCACGAAATTATTATTTATCCCTATCTATTCACTCTTTATGTATATGTAGGACTTTGCTATTGGTATAAGAATTGGATTAAGGAGCGTAGATGGTTATGAAATATTATAGTGAAAATGATATTAAAAAGCTTTTAACTGAACCAGATGCAAATTACCTATTCGCGCACTCAACTCCTCTAAATGTGCGGCTTTGCCGCGAATGTGAATATTTTAACTCTGTGCATCCTACAATTGCGGGCATCGGCTATTGTGAATTTCATACTGAATTTGATACAGCCGATGATATTCCGAATTGGTGGTTATGTGATGAGAATGATTTTTGTAATGGAGATTGGGTTAATTAAATGACTACTTTTATAATTATTTTACTTATCTTCTTCATATGTCTTTATTCTATTACAGAAGATAATTGGCCTGGAGGATTTATTTGATGGAAGTTCTTTCTACAAAATATCCTGGCTTATTTTTTATTTGCGAACAATGCGGAAGTTTATGTGCAAATGTACAAGAAAATGAAATATATGAAGATAATGCAGTATATTGTGCCGTTTGTCATTTTAAAAATTACTTATCATACTATAAAAAATATGAAGGTATAATTAAGGAGAATAAAAATAATGTATGAATATGATTGGAACACACCAACTGGTTGGCGCTGTCCTGTATGTGGGAAAATATGGGCGCCACATGTAAGTTTTTGTAGTTATTGTAATGCAGAACGTCAAACATTTGTATCAACTACTACTGAACCGCGGACAATTAAAGTAATTCCATACGATGATGCTGGATGGTGGAATAATTTTGTGAAGAATACTAGTGCTGATAGTGCTGTTCAAATTAGTAAGAATGGAACAATAAGTTGGACTGGTCCCGCACCTGAAATTCATTTATAAGATGAACTATTTTGCGCGATTGAATAAATAAAATATGTATAAATAATTGGAGGTAAGATAATCTTGAGTAAAGAGATGATAAATCATCCAGTACATTATAATGCTGGCAAATATGAAGTAATTGATATAATTGAAGATCAAGGTTGGGGCACGGGCTTTAATCGCGGCAACGTAGTAAAATACATATTACGCGCTGGAATTAAGAACCCCGATAAAGAAATTGAGGATTTAGAGAAGGCGCGCTGGTATATTGATAGGGAAATTGCGCGCTTAAAAACGATTAAAACTAACTATTCGAATGAAAGTATTATGACAAAATCCGCATGGGCTAGTGCAAAAGAAATCAATAAGATTTATTTACCCAGAAAAACAAACGAAGAACGTATTTGGGAAAATGGAAAGGAAATTGAATGAGAAGTTTAGAGCAATACATAGAAGATATGGGTATTCAAAAACGTTTATTAGATAAATATGATTTTACTCCATATTTAGAATGTTATTGTAATATTTCAGATTTAATTAGAGCATTTGAATTTGATCATGCGGATGATGACTTGCCAAGCGAGTTTCAAGGTTGCATTCTTAATTTTTATAGCGAATCACAATTAGTTGATTATCTTACTATACGTTATCCGCAATATTGTTTTCCTGAAGAAATTACATACTCTATTTGTAGAAAAAATGAATATAATTAATGTATTTAGAAGAATGGAGTTGAAATTAAGTGATTAGTGAGACTAAGAATATTTGTAATATGCCAACCCTTATGGAAATAAAAGTTCATCAAAGCGAGGAAACTGGAAAACTTTATATTGATTTTATTGAATGGTGCTCTGATAATAAAATTCATGGATTCTGGCAAGACAAAAGTATTTCAGAAGATCAATTATCCGCATTTCTTTCTATACTTTATAATTAAAGGAGATTAATATGCTTATTATTTTAGGATTACTTATATTAACTATTATTGGTGCTTTTATTACAGTTAAAACCGAATATAGACATGAATTTATTAGTAGCTCCGCTTTTGTAGTGGCAGTTGTTAGTTTTATATTCTTTTTTAGTTGTAGCGCATATATACCACTTAACTATTTATTAAATAAAAACGCAGAAACTGCTTCTTATCAACAGCAATATGAATCCCTAACATACCAACTGGAGAATATTGATACCCTATATGCAAATTCGCGCGCCAATGACAAGAAAGAACTATACAATCAAATCCAAGAGTGGAATCAAACTATTGCCGCTGGGCGCGCGAGACACAATAATTTATGGATAAATTGGTTTTATCCAGTTAATTTTAATGAATTTGAATTTATTGAATTAAAGTAGAAATAAAATTTCTACTTTATTTTTTTTATTGACTTTCTTCAAAAATTATTGTATAATATTTACAGAAAGTGAAAAGGAGATATTTAAATGAATAAGAACGAAATTTTCTCTCACTATTCTAAGGTTATCGACGAACTGCTTGATTCTTCTATGTGGATGCAAGCTTGGTTTCAGCGTCCGTCTTGGCTTGATAATCATATTTGTGGCGAAGATTTCGATGAGCTTCCGTCGAATATCTCTATTAATGATGGCGCAACTAGAGGCTGCATTATTGATGACGACTATGATTATGTAGTTAAGTTTGATATTGAAGAGGATAATGAAGGTAGCGCCTGTGAACGTGAAGAGAAGATTTATCGCATGGCCAAGGCTTGTGAGATGAATCAGTATCTGAATGAGATTGTTTATATTGGCACCTATACTCGTTCTTTCTATTTTTACAATGCTGATGAAATTTTTCATTGCTGTCATGTAGATTACTCTTATTACGATGAAGATAACTTTTGCAGAGAGCTTGAGAAGCATGAAGATGAATTGGAATTACATCAGATTACTCTTTCAATTCCTCTGTATGCTTGCAAGCGCGCCTATGGCTATGATTGTGGTCCTATGAATAATGATTTGATTTCGCGCGCTCAAAAGATTTATAGTCCTTTGCGCGAAAAGAATCTTGCGGTAGCTACGGCTTTTATTCGTGATTATGGCGAAGAAGAATATCAGTTGTTCTCTGATTTTGCTATCGAGAATGATATGAATGATTTACACTTGGGTAATATTGGTATGGTTGACGGGAGGCTTACTATAATTGATTACGCGGGTTACTATAATGGAGAGGAGTCGTATTCTTAATTATAAATAAATATATATTGAATTTAAGGAGCATAAATATGGATTATAATTTTGCAGAAGTAATTAAGCAATTTGATAAAATATGTAGTAAATATGGAGACCAACATTGTGAATGTCCTGTTGGTGACCTTATTGATATGTGGGAACATTCAAATGATAAGGAATGGAATGGTCATTGTCTTGATTTTGCAAAGATGTGCCCAGATGCTTTTGCAGACGTAGTTATGGCGTGGGAAGAAGAGGAAGAAGAGCCTATTTATCCTACTATACGTGAAGTAATGGATAGGATTTGCTTAATGATGGGATATAAGCAAGGAGAAAATCTTGAGTATTTTTTGGACAAAAGATTGTCTGAAGAAGTTGCTGATTATTTTGGCATCGAACCTATTAATAAAAACAAGCTAGTCTAATAATTGACTAGCTTTTAAAATTGTGGTATAATATTTACATAGAAAGGGGTAAATAAGTATGTGTAAGTATTGTGAAAGGGAAATTGGCTATTTTGATGTAGATAACAGTCTTAATAAGGAATCAACTGCGATAAAAGCTATGCTTGACTGTAGTCCTTGGAATCATGCATATATTCAAATGGAAACAACTGTATACGCGGGAGTATTTGGAGCTATAAATATCGAAAGCACTTTTGAAGTAAATTATTGTCCAATTTGTGGAAGGAAACTAATAAATAATGTGTGATTATTGTGAATATAGTTCACCACTTGAAATGGATAAAGAGAACGATTCTTATAACGTAGAATTTTGTACTATAATTAATAATTCTCTTTTACATCCTACAATATATTTATCTGCTTCGGTTGATTTTGGAACTTATGGTTGTATAAATCTTGAAAATTCATTTAAAATAAATTATTGCCCTATTTGTGGCAGAAAATTAGAGGATAATTAAATGTGTGAATATTGTTCTGGGATACCCATTCGTAAAGATTTTGCTTATGGTTTTAGAAGAATAATTATCTTTCGTGCTGTTGATCCTATTCTTCGTGTGGTAGAGCAATACAAAGATGATCAAGATGCAGTAGATATACCTATTAAATATTGTCCATTTTGCGGCAGAAAGTTGAGTGAATAATATGAGAGTAATTGGTAAGGCGCTTTATGGATCGCAGACATATCACCTAGATGGCCCGCAATCCGATAAAGACTACAAAGTAATTATTGCGCCGGAATTTATTGACTTATATAATGGTAAAGATAAATATAGCTTGCCTGTAGGATACGACAACGAGCATAATTCTCCTATAGATTTTCGTCAATTTGACGCGCATTTGAGAAAAGGTAATGTAAATACAATTGACTTTATCTTTTCTCCCGAATTATCTATCTTTGACGATAGTCTTATTCCTTATATTGAACTTGCGCGCCGAGCCTATGAAAGTGGGTATCTTGGACATGTTTGGCCTTATTTCTTTGCATCTGCAAAGGGCCGTACTATGAATAGTCTTAAACGCTATAATAGCACAGATGAAGGATGGCGTAAGGCCGCATCGCGCGGATTTTGGACTATTAACTTTATGTCTGCTATTATTCACAACAATTACAGACTAACCCAAAGTATTTATAATTCCCCTCTTATTTACACCCATCCTCGAAAAATTCGTTATGAGGATGACGCATTTATTCCTCTGACCGAGGCTGAATGGCTAGAAATGTTTGAATACCTTGAAATTATGGCTACGAATAACCCTCCGTCCGTCGAAAATTACCTTCTACAAAATTATGAGAACCAGCTAATGATCTGCGCGCAAAATACTATTGCTGCCGCGATTAAAAAAGAATTGGAGGGCAAATAATATGATTGACTTTTACGAAGGATGGAATTTACGCAATCGTCTTATCGCTGACGGGTATCTTAGACTTGAAGATGAAGTAGGAAATGGACGTGATATGGCTATGAAGATTTATGAGCTTGCGCGCGAACACTATGATTGGAAGCCTGCGGAGCCAACTTCGCATCCTAAGCCTTCACAAGAATATGCAGAATTTCTAGAAAGTATGACTCCAACTACTCGACTTAATCATATTTATGATATTGCAATTGATTGGGATGGCAATCGCGGAATACGGTCGCTTGGCAATCTTATAGACGAAATTATTTCGTGTACTATTCCTCCATGTAAAAGCGAGTCCGAAGCTTTAGAAGAAGTTAAATTAGTAAAAAATTTTGAAAGTGTGTTTGATTTTCTTGATACACATGTTACAGAAGATAAATTACCTTTTACCTGGAATTTTGATGGCATTGACGTTAATGAAGTAAGAAAATGGTGTAAGAATAATAATTATGAATATCGTATTAATATTCATAATTATGCTACAAATGGTAAAATTATTGGTACTTCTATTACTATTATGAAAGGAATGAAAGATGACTTTATTTAAGAAAAAGAAAGATAAAAAACCCGCGCTCTATTTTAGTTTAGATCGTGAATTACGTCATGCGCGAATAAAGAAAAAGACTTCTTTTTATTATCCTTTAAATGAAAATGAAGTAAGTAAAGGAATGGCCTGGGGTATTAAAAATAGAGTAGCTATTGAGTCTGATTATATAACTGATGGAATAACTTATTATAAATTTTACGGCTACTCACTTGACCTTTAATAAAAATTGAGTATAATTAAAGAAAAGGAGAGAAGAATTATGCGTAGATACCAGTATGACGATACTTATTTTGTTGCAGTAGAAGATAATGTATTCATTGAGTTCTCTGATTATGAAGAGGAAGAGGCATTTGCGCGCCATTTAGAGTATGGAACAACCTAATACCGTTTTTATTATAGATACTTTTTCTAAGTATTGCAATGACAAAGTAGTTTTTACTTTTACTGTAAACGGGAAAGAGTACTCAGTGAAAGAAATACAATTGGACTGGGGCATTCCACAACTTAGTAACATTGAAGAAGATATAGAGCGTCCCTATTTTAAATTGTATAATACCTTGGATGAGGCTAAAGAATATATTAGAGAACTAAAACGATTGGAGGGCGCGCGATCTTAATATGTGTAAATATTGTGAAAAGATGGAACCACTTGCGCTTGGCTCATACTCAAATGGAGAAACATTAGAAGTAACTCTCGTTCCCATAGCATGTGGGAAGAATTTTTCTCCTGCCTATATAATTGTTGATTTTGATCTTCTTAGAAATGGAATTAAAGGAAATGGTGTTTATTCAGAATCATTTCAAATTTCTTATTGTCCTAAATGTGGGAGGAATTTAAATGAATCTACTTAAATTCTCAATGAGTCCCTCATATTACATTAGGCATCCTTTATGCTTTTTCCGTGAATTAAAAAATCGTATTAGATATGCTTGGCAGCGCGCAACAAAAGGTTATTCATATTACGATAGTATGGATATGGATGAGTTTTTACTTCATATCATTCCAGGTATGTTACGTGACATAGCTTGCGCAGATATGTATCCTAGTACTGAACCGTTTGAAATGAAAGAAAAATGGGAGAATTGGTGTAATTCACTTGCAGATGTATTTGAATCTTTGCAAGGAGATGACTGGACTAAAGGGCGCAATGAATATGAAAAAGATTGGCGTAAAGCGCAGGATATTTTATATCCTCATCCTAATTTAACTACTACTGCACTAACTATGACCAGAGAAGAAGCAGAAAATATACGTGAATTGTACTGGGCGCGCGAAATGGAACTTTGGGATGAACGTGATAAGCTTTTACAGGATTCCTATGCGGCTTTAGCTAAATATCATAATATGTTATGGATATAGGAGGTATATATGTTCTATTCAAAAGAAACGCAAATTGCACGAATTAATTATCGAATTAATTTAATGAAGGCACGAAGTGAAATGATGAACGAAAATTTAATTAAGGCTTTGGAAAGAGAAAAGCGAAATTTAGAAAACCAGAAGTAATTTGACTTCTGGTTGATTTTTTGTTATAATATATGTATAAAAGATAAGGGGTGGAAGTTATGAAAGAGAGATTCTTTAAATTTGCGCGCGAAGCTTCTAAGAAAGCCGACTATAAAGGTGCAAACACTTCCTCTCCTGCTATTGGAGCAGTGGCAGTTTTAAAAGGTTCTATTGTTGCTGAAGCATGGAATACTAATAAAACTTCACCGCTTCAAGCTAAGTATAATGTTTATCGTTATCATAATCCTAATCTGCCTGCGAAATCCCATTGCGAGACGCTACTTGTACAGCGATTGCGTTGGAAATTTGGTGATTCATTAGATTGGAGTAAAGTAGATATTTATCTTTATAGAGAATACAAAGATGGTAGGCCCGCGAACAGTAGATGTTGCAAATCTTGTTATCGTCTTTTGCGAGATTTGGGTGTAAAACGAATTTTTTATACTACTGATAGAGGATTTGCAGAAGAAAAATTTAAATAAGGTAGGTGATTTTATGAAAGGTAAACCTGACAATTTAGTTGGTCAAACTTTTAATTTTTTGACCGTTATAGAAAAAGATAAAGATTATAAAAAAAGAAACAATTTAAATCCAAATTCTGGTGCTTATTGGAGATGTAAATGCATTTGTGGAAATGAAGTTTCTGTAAGAGGTTCTGCTTTAAAAAGTAATCAAATTCAGTCTTGTGGTTGTAAGAGAAAAGAATTAACTCGCAAGAAGCAAATGACAGATATTTCTAATCAAAAATTTGGTCACTTATTAGTATTAAAACCGGTATATGATTACGCAGAGCAAAGGGGAATTAAAAATAGCGGACATGTTATTTATTGGGAATGTTTATGCGATTGTGGTAATATTTGCGTAGAGCCAGGAACTGAATTACGGAGTGGAAAGGTTAGGAGTTGCTCTCAATGTGCCTTTATTTCTAAAGGCGAAGATAAGATTAAAGAATTATTAAATAAAAATAATATAAAGTATATTTATAATGACAATTATTTCAAAGATTTAAAAAATCCTCAAAATAATGATTACTTGAGATATGATTTTATCATTATAGATGAAAATAAAAATCCTTTATATTTAATTGAATATGATGGAGAACAACATTTTAAGCCGATTAAACGTTGGGGTGGAGAAGAGCGATTAAAAAAGCAACAAGAATATGATAACATTAAAAATAATTATGCTATTAATCATAATTTGCCTTTAATTAGAATACCATATACTCATTATAAAAATTTAATAATAAAAGATTTATTATTAGAAACAAGTAATTATATTATTTAAAGGAGTAATTATGAATTTTACTATTGAATGTATACATATTTTCTTCACACTTATATTAGTTGGCTATTTTAGCATTTGCGCGCACATTGCGCTTTCTCTATGGCAAGTCTTTCCTATTAAAGAAGAACCTAGTACACCTCTTTATATTACTAAAGAGATAAAGGAGGGTAGGTAATGATTGCATTAAAGAGAGATAAGCCTAAGAAGTGTTTAGATTGCCCATGCTTATGGACATTGGGTGATATTATTAGTACAGCAGATAATAAGAAATATGCTGCAAGATTTTGCGCGGCAGCACATAAAGAGATTTGTGTCTATGAAGAGTTGGAAGATATGCCGTTTCCTGATTCGTGGATGAAGTTCTCTATTCCTGATTGGTGTCCTTGGATTGAATTACCAAATTATAATGCATGCGTTAATATTGATGACGAGGAAGAACGTCGATGGCACCTTAGTATGGCAGGATTAGGAGGTAGTTATGATTTATGATAGAAGTTAAATGTCCTGATTGCGGCGCAATTAACTGCTATGAACATTGTTATAGTGTATGTACTGCAATGTATTACCCTCCAATTTACGAAAACGGAATAAATATTAATCCTGACGGTAACATTACTACAACGGTTTGTCGTTGTACGAAATGTAACAAAATATTTAGTTATCAAACACAATATGGAGAAATCTATGAAAATAATTAAAGCTATTGAACTTCAATTTGAAAATTGCGAAGGATTACGTTTAGGTATTAATGTACTTGGGTATGTTTATTTAGGTAAAATTAAAACTGAAATTGCGCGAATTGCATATAATGCAATTGTAGAACAGGATTTTGCTAATGAAATTGCGCTTGAAATATATAGTGAAGCGGAAAAATTAGGAGAGTGGGTACCTTCTTGGAGTAATTATGCACCCAAGTTAAGGCGCATTATGGATTATAATGATATAACGCATATTCGTATTCTTTATGAAGATGGCACAGAACATACTTATCAAGTTGATTATAGAGAAGAATCAGAAGCGCTTGGCGCGCCCAATCTTAACCAAAATACCTATCTTTCTTCATTAGGTAATTTATACATTACTATCTCCAAAGATAACAATATAGAAGATTATTTTCCGCGCAAATATACAGAAAATGTAGAATTAGTTGAATTTCATAAAAAGATATATGATATAGGAGTGTAAAGATGATGAATGTAAAAAAGTATGTAAAACGTCCAATTGCAATTGAAGCTCTTCAATATACAGGAAATAATAGACAAGAAATATTAGATTTCACTGAAGGTAAGGTTATATTTGTAGATAAAAATGGAAAAATGGAACTTATTATTCATACGCTTGAAGGAGATATGACGGCGGTTCCTGGATGCTACATTGTTCGCGGGCCAGCAAATCCACCAGAATATTATCCGATAAGAGAAGATATTTTTAAAATGACTTATGAGGAAGTGGGTGATAATGGAGAAAAAAACTCGTAAATTAAGATATGATTTTACAGGTCAAAGATTTGGAAAAATTTTAGTATTAGAAAGAGATTTAGAATATGAAAAAAATAAAAATTTAAAAGGTTCTTATGTTTATTGGAAATGTAAATGTGACTGCGGAAGAATTGTAACATATACTTCAAGTGCTTTAAGAAAAGGAAATATTACAGAATGCACTCATTGTAAAAATATTATAGATTTAACAGGACAAGTTTTTGACGCTTTAACTGTATTAGGTGATGTAGGAAAAAGAGATAAAAAACAAGTTGAATGGAAATGTCAATGTGTTTGTGGTAATATTGTTTATAGAAAAGGATACGAATTGAAAAAGAAAGAAAATTTTCATAGTTGTGGCTGTCTACAGAATTTAAAGCAAATAAAAGATATATCTAATCAGCGTTTTGGAAAAGTAACCGCAATTAGTCCAAATTTTCTTTATAAAAAAGAAAATAATATAAAAAGTTCCGCTTGTTATTGGAATTGTATTTGTGATTGTGGTAGAGAATTTGTTGCTGATTCTGCAAATTTACAAAGTGGTGGTACGCAATCTTGTGGATGTTGTAGTGTTAGTCGTGGAGAAGATAAAATAAAAATGATATTAATAGAAAACAATATTCCTTTTGAATGTCAAAAGACTTTTAAGGATTGTAAAGATAAAGGATTATTACGTTTTGATTTTTATATTGATAATAAATATTTAATAGAATACGATGGCCGCCAGCATTATAAAGATAATCAATGGGAAAAAGTGGAAAATATTCAGAGAAGAGATTTCATTAAAGACAACTATTGTATTAAAAATAATATACCTTTAATAAGGATTCCATATACAAAATTTAACACTTTATGTTTGCAAGATTTGTTATTAGAAACAACTAAATTTTTAATTTAAATGATATTTTTGAGGAGACGTATGAAGAGGTAACTTATGAATAGAAAATATTTAGATGATATAGGCTATACCGATCGTCATGATATGTGGAATCCAGATGACGCGCGACAAGAAGAATGGGCGCGCGAAAGAGAGGAATATGGATTTGATGAGCGTGAAACTTGGTCGTTAGATCATGCTTTTGCTTGCTGGCTTTACGAGCGATTAAAAATGTATAAAGAAATAAATACTGTTGATTTAAATTATCATGAATTTAAAGTTAATGATAAAATTTTAACTCAAGGTGAGATTATCGATCGTATTCTCTCTTTATTAAGAGAATATTTTAATACAGCAGATAATGTTTCAAGGTATGATGAATCATGCGATAATATTGCCGAAGCTGCGCGATTATGGGCTATAATTATTAATGCTTGTTGGTGGTAATATGTTTAAATATCAAAAGATTGGCATTGAAATAGCAAAAAGTGGTATTCCTTATAAGAGCGATAAGTATGATTACATTATCGCGGCGAAACCTAATTCTTTAGAAACTTATAATCTTTTAAAAGCATACTATTCTGCCGCAAAAACTTCAGGTTGTGATACTTGGTATATAAATTCACCTAATATCATGGGAGAATATGAAGGAGAAGATTGGTATTTTCTTGAGGGACATGATGCAGATAGAGACAGTCCATGCACTTATAGATTAGAATCTTTGACATATAAGAAAAACAAGTTTGCAGATTTTTGTGCGCAATTTGAGTAGATTCCTACTCTTTATTTTTTTGACTTTAAATAAAAATTATGATATTATATTTATATAAGGAGGAAATAAAATGAATCGTGCACTTATTGTAATTGATATGCAAAATGACTTTTGTCATCCTGATGGCGCGCTTACTACTAAGGAGGCGCAAGAATGTGTTCCGGCGGTGATTAAGCTTATTGAAGAATTTAGAAATAGCGGCGAAGCTATTTATTTTACGCAAGATACACATGATTTTGATTATCTAAAAACACAAGAAGGACAAAAACTACTTATCGACCATTGTAGATATGGTAGCTGGGGTTGGCGTATTATTGATGGCGTAGATTTGAAGCTTACGGAAGTAGATAATGTATATCATTTAAGAAAGGACGCTTTTGCATATAATAATTGGGATGGTAAAGAACTTGACAAGTATGATGAAGTTATTCTATGCGGCGTAGTCAGTAGTATTTGTGTTATCTCTAATGCGATTGTTATTAAGAGTTTATATCCTGAGTTACCTGTTAAGTTCGCCGCATATGCTAGTGCAGGTTTAAATCCAGTAGACCATGCTAATGCTTGCGCAGTAATGAGGTCTTGTCAGATTGAGGTAATTGAATAAGTTAAAATAAAGGAGATTGAAAATGAAATTTAATGTGAAACCTAGTGATTGTCGGTTTGTTGTTAATGAAGAGAAGAAAACAGTAGTATGTATTTATGAAGGATGTCGTCGCGACTTTGTTAATTTTATTATTGATAATTGTAAAATAAATCCATTTTTTTATCGTGGTCCTTCTTGGGCTAAATCTTTGTATGAAAAAATGATTATGCCTAATAGATTTATTGGTGTAGCAATTTGCGGCCCTGATGATGAATGGGATGAAAAAACAGGACGACTTATTGCATTTTCGCGCATGAAGGATAAGCTAAATAAATCTTTCTTTAAGCGCGCGAATACCTTCTTTAATACAATAGATAATTGGCTAAATGAAACAGTTGATTTACTTAATGTAATCGGAGATAAGCTTGAGGTAAATCAAGAAAGACGACATAATCGCATTCGAGAATTGGTTGGAGAAAAAAATAAAGAGGATGCATAAGCGTCCTCTTTTTTTTATTTATCTTCTTCCTCGTCTGCCGCAATCTCGTCAGGCGAGCGCCAGCCAGGAATTTTATCATTCATACGAAGCTCTGTATAAATACGATTAGTTCCTTCAGGATCTATTGCTTCTTCGTAAATTTCATTATTACGAGTAATATAAAATCCTTCGTCAGAATAAGTACGATATAGGTCTACACCATCATAACGAGTTATATAAAATTCAGTTTTAATCATATTGGATGCCCTCCTATTTCCTCAAATAATTGAAGATATAATTGTTCCATATTTTTAATTGTATTGTAGGCGTCAAACGTATAAGCATATGCGCGCCAAGATTGAAATGATTGGTAAATATCATCTAAAGTTAATATACCATTATCAAATTTTCGTCGTAATTTTTTTAACTTGCGACGTTCTTTAACAATAGATTTTTTATATATTTTTTTAATTACTTTTCCAGTAGGTATTAAGTAAAAACGAGTTTTAAGAAAAGTGAAGCCATGTGAAATTTTTACTATTATAGTTTTCTTTACATTTAATTTAATACCTAATTCATCGCATAATTTTTTTATTTCTTGTAAACAATATTTTAAATATTGTTTACTCGGATGAATTAAATATCCATCATCCATATATCTACCATAATATTTAATGTGTAATTTTTCTTTTATAAAATGATCTAGTTTATTTGCAGAAGCCAATGCGAGTATTTGACTTATTTGACTCCCTAAACCTAAACCTATTTTTCCAAAAGCATCTACAAAATCTTTTGAAGTATTACGTAAACGTTCATCAGTTATTACATTATCAATAATATCATAACATATATTATGAGGTACATTATCAAAAAATTTTTTAAAGTCAAATAATAATATATATCCGTCTGTAGTTTTATAATGATTAAAAAATTTATGCAAATGTACTTCTGTACGTAAGGTAGAAAATGTATATCCTTTATATTTTAATGAAGCGCCATTGTCATATATAAAAGAGCGTGAAATGGTGGGTACTAGACAATTATCACAAATACAACGTTGTACGCCACGCTCTCTTACACTTACACTACGTATATGTCGTAATTTTCCACGCTCTAATAAATCAAATTCATAAAAAGGATCATGTTTAAATATTCCTGCATGTAATCTTTGATAAGTTCTATAAGTATTTAAACTTGAAAGCATTAAAAATCTTTGTATACTTGCTTTCCATTTCACATTTCTGGAACATAATTTATATCCTTTATATAAATTTTTATATGTAAACACTTCATTAAAATCATCATAAGGCCGCGAAAAAGCTGTTTTTTTAGCTTGTCTCGCGGCTTTTCGTCTTTGATAACGTGCTTCATGCCTTTCTGCACTAGTCACGTCAATCAACTCCTTTTATTAGTCGAGTTTGCAGCCATGTACGCCGGACGTTGATAGTATGACTAGGCGCGTAGATCAATGGGAATGAAATAAATAAGTACTATCTCTTATTTACCATGCAAGAAGCGTCCTCCCAGATTCATCATGCCATATATTTACGCTAATGCGACGGTTATATTCTCCTCATCTCTATTTGCTATTTATTATAGGTATTTAGTTAATAAATAATTAACTAAATAGTTTTTAATGCCAAATTGCTACTGTCATTACTGGGTTCACAATTGAGCATTTACTGACTTATAGAGAAGATCCGAAGGCAACCCCATTCGAGTTGTTGGCATTGTTGTTGTTGCGATTGCCATTGTTGTTCACATTGTAGAAATTGTTACTATTGCTGGTGTTAGCAGAGCGAAGGGGGTAGAATATAACCTATATATTAAACTTTTAATTATTTAAAAGTTTATTTAAAATATTATCACTTTGAGTATGTTTTTTCTTAATAAGTTCTAATTCTTTATCAATTAAAACCTCCCAAGGTATTAATATTCTATCTTCAATTCCATTATCATTTCTAATGATTGTTAGCATAATATCCATTTTCTCTAACCAACAAGCCATTTCTACTAGACAATCTTTTACGAGTTGATATTCATGCTCATTAGAAATTTCAATTTTATAAGCTAATAAAGTTTTTTCAATTAATTTATCACAAGATTCAATGATACTTGCTTTTTCATTATTAAATTTTTTTTCGATATTTCGTAAATGTAATTTTGCATAGTCATATATATTAATAGCATTAAAAATAATTAATGAAGATGCTTCATTACGTTCACTGCGTATTACAGACATATTTTATATACCTCATTTATGAAAAGTTATATAAAAATTTAGGTGCAAAAGCCGAAGGCAACCCCATTCGAGTAGTTGGCACCGTAGTTGCCGCGAATGCCACTGGTGCTCACATTGTAGAAATAGTCACTACCGCTGGTGTTAGCAGAGCGAAGCCAATAATAATCATTACTACCATTATATTTTTTAATACGATTAGCATTATTATTAAATTTAGTATACTGTACTCCACTTCCCTCAACTACACTATTACTTGTATCAGAAAACATTTCATAAGTAGAAGGAATCCAAATTGTATCGGAAGAAGATAAAGTGCTTGTAGTAGTATAATCATACCATGTTTTCTTTACTTCCTTAATTCCGCTTTGTAAATCTGAAGGTAATGCGGTTAATATATCACTACGTAACCAAGAACGCATTTCACTTGCAACCCAACCATTAGCGTTATTAGAGGGATTCATTCTATGTTTAAATGGAATATCCTTGCATAGCCAAGTTAATGCTGCAGTTTTAGTTTCATCTGAAGCTAATATGTCAGTATTTTTTGCTACTATTTCAACAAAGAAATCAACTCCATTAATAGTTAATTGCTTTGTGTCTCCAATATTATAATCATCAGTAGTACCAGCAGCACAATTAGCAATAATTGTAGCCCAAGAATCACTTATTGTATCAAAACTTGTTCTGGGATAATCATCTATTGGATATATATTACTAGCCATTGTACTCCAGTTAGAAGCTGACTTGTAATTAGATAACAATGTATTTGGTACATAAACTCCGCCAAATCCAGTAGCAATTTTAGTACCGGATAAGGCACTTGAACTATTTAATGTACTAACAGCACTAGCATTACGTAAAATTAATGCATCCATTTTACTACAACCACTAAAAGCAGCATTAATTGTACACTTTGCTCCAATATCAACAGTAGTTAAATTAGAGCAATCTTGAAAAGCACTTGAATTAATTGTAGTTAAAGAAGGGAATTTAACGCTTGTTAAGCCAGTATTTTTATATAAAGCATATTGACCTAAAGAAGTTACTCCATCTTCTTCTAAAGTAGTTAGGGTATGAGCAATTAAACCGTCAAGTGTTGCTTGTTCACCCAAAGTTTCACGAGTATTACTCATATTTTACCTCCTTTAAATAGCCTATACTTCCTATATAAAATAAGAAGTATAGGAGTATAATATAAAATTTATATTGAGTTATTAATTTTTTAAATGCAAAAGCCGAAGGCAACCCCACACGAGACGCCGGCATAGCAGTAGCTGCGATAGCCATCGCCGGACACACTGTAGAAATAGCCACTACCGCTGGTGCCAGCAGAGCGAAGCCAATAATAATCATTACTACCATTATATTTTTTAATACGATTATTATTACTATTAAATTTAGTATACTTAACTCCACTATCTTCTACAACAGATGTGCTTCCAGATTCAGTAAACATTTCATAAGTAGAAGGTATCCAAATCTTATCATTAGAAGTTTGTGTATCTTTAGTAGTGTAGTTATACCAAGTTTTCTTAACTTCTTTCATTGCAGAAGCAACATCAGTTAATTTTGGCATATAAGTATCAACTAAATAAGTTCGCATTGCAGTTGCAGTCCAGCCATTAGCATTTGTACTACCACTATTCATTTGTCTCTTGAATGGAATATCTTTCGTCATCCAAGTCATGTGTGCAGTTCCACTATCATCGCTTAATTGATCAGTATTTTTGGCAACGAGTTCCATATAGATTTTATTACCATCACTATCAACTAGCAATTTAGTATCTCCAACATTATACTTAGAATCATAGCTACCATCAGCACTGGCCGCTATAATTTGTGCCCAAGTATCGCTTACAGTAGAGAAGTCTAATACTTTTGGATACTCACTAATACCAACAATATGCGCTGCGAAAGTACTCCAATTAGAAGCAGATTTATAACTATCTACTAAACTATCTTTAACATAAATAACACCACTGTTAGTACCACTAAATGCAGATGGTAATGCACTAGTTGCACTCAAAGTAGAAATAGTATTACTACGTACAAATAGTTCAGTCATCTTAGTACATCCACTAAATGCATTCGCAGCAATAGTTACTGCGTTAGTAGAAGTTAAATCAACACTAGTTATATTTGTACAACCTTGGAATGCATTACTTTCAATAGAAGTTGCACTAGTTTCTACACTAGTTAAAGTAGTAAAGTTATAGAAACTGTAAGTACCAACTGTTGTAGCAGTATTACTTTCATATTCAGTCATAGTTCTATTAAGATACTTAACTATCGGCGATCTTAAATCAACATACATCGCGCGACAATGCATATCACTTGTAACCGGTGTAGTACTAGCGTCAGGATTCCAACCATTAAATCTAAAGCTTTCAGAGTCAGTTGGATGGACAGGAGTTGCTCCATTATAAGAAGTAGTATGTCCTTGGATAACATAGTTATCAGTCTCTAATACCGTACCATTACTATTCTCCCAATATACAGTATACATTGGTAAGTAAGTTGCAGTATAAGTAGCATTGCCTGTAACCGTGGTGACCGAAGGTTCCCAACCAGTATAACTTTGTCCATTATAAGTAGGAGTAGAGCCATTGTAAGTTGGGGTAGTACCATATGGTACTCCGGTATCTGTTTCTAATGTAGTCCCATTAGTATTCTTCCAAGTAACAGTATAGGTACGTGTAGTAGCCGTATAAACTGCATATACATTTCTATTACCTGTAATATTTTTAGTAGAATTAGGATCGACAATATTGGTATTCATGGTTGTAGACCAACCAGTAAATGTATAAGTATATTGTGCAGTTGTTTCACGAGTTGGTGCACCATTCCATGTACCGTTACCATTCTTAGCAACATATTCAGTATGCAATAAGGTTTCACCATCGTAAGAGTAATACTTCAATTCACTAGTCACAGTATCCGCATCAAATTCAATGTAAGGATAACGCGCAGTATAATCAGCAACTTGCGCGCCAGTTAATGAGGCAGTATGAATTCTACCTGATATAGTATTCTGCGCAGTATCATATTCATGATAAATCCATGCACCACTTGCGCTCTTATCACGACTCCTACCTTTCATACGATCTAATTGAGTTAAGAAAGATTCAATCGCGGCTGCGTTATTCATCTCAAGATTTAAACCTTGAATATTAACACGAGCACCCGTAGGCATTGCCGCTAATACAGTAACAGGATTAATAATGCTATTTGAAATATTTGAAAGCATTAAATCTGTAATACCTGCATAAGAAGGTATTACCAAGTCAGTTAATTTATCTAAATTAAGTAAAGTTAAATTATTAACTGTATTTGGTAAGTGTAAAGTTTCAATCGCACCGCCGTCAACTAAATCAACGCCAGTAATACTAGTACCTTCAAAATAGGCTTCCTTTAGACGTGGAGAACCTTCAAGGTAAATATTTGAAGTAAGATTCGGACAATTGCGGCAGTCAATTGTTTCTAGTAAAGCAGAGTTCTGTACATCAAGTTCTTTTAAATTGGGGTTGGAATAACCTGCGGCAGAACTACCAATCTTTAGATTCTTTAATTTAGTAGCTTTACTAAATTTTAATTCATTTGGATATAAACCAGATAAATCGCCAAGGTCAGTAATCATATCACCGGAATCAATCAATGTTTCCATTTCTTGTACACCTGTGCCAGGAACATAAGTGAATGTGGCGGTTTCATTAGCGTATGTACGTTGTGTTACAGCTGTTGTACCCGCGCCCCAACGTACAGCAGTGTACATATCAATAGCGGGAGTAATAGATAATGTGCCTTCATGGAATACACGCATGGTAATTTGATTTTTAATCGCGTCACCAGTTGCGAATTTACTATCCATATAGCGGAATCTATTATATAGCCACCATTTGCGCTGTTCTGCCTTACTACCTTGTAGCATTGGTAGATATTCTTTAGTTTTAATTAAGTTACCATCATCATCTTTAGTAACTGCATATAGCAATGGATAAATATACTTAGTCCATGCGTCTTCATTGAACATAGCTTCTGGCCATTTAGCTTGGTGGTTCTCATATCTAGTTTCTAGTTTATTATAAGACCAAACTTCAGCACCAGTACGTAAACTTGCATACATAGCGCTAATATTTGAGCGGAAAGCGTCACGAACATTCATCCATAATACGGAATCTTGTGCATTATAAACTGGCGCATCGGTATTAGTATTTTCGCCCGCAATTAAGCCTGAAACGGTATCTGTATCTTCTAGAGAATAAGTAAACATTAGACGACCAGAGTTATTAGTACCAATTGCAGTATCCATATCATATGGTTGTGCGGTAGCTTTTCTCTCTAATACAGTAGAACTAGTATCACCATTAAATCCAAAGAACATATTCTTTGCACGGGAGTCAATCATTGTAAACATTTCTGTAAACAGATAATAGAATACAAATGAATCAATTTCTGCATAATCAGGAAATTCAGCTCTAAATTTACTTAAACGATATGCAGGAGTATCTTTTGTGAATGTGATATTATATCGAACCGCGCCACCCGCTAACGTTTCAGTTTCTACAGTATAAGACATATCAGAACTGTAATCGGCGATTGTACGTGTAGAATCAAACGTATAAGTTACATTCGCAGGCAAATTATTATTAGTAGCGTTTGCGCGATCTGTACTCTTAATAAAGGTTAAGAAAGCATTTAATTTTGTAATGTCACGCCATGAATCAGATGGGAAGCGTGCTTCAAAATCATCATACCATGCAGGATAAGTGTCTCCATCTTTATTAACAGCTGTAGTCGTAAAATCATTGTCCTGGAATTTAACGTTTGCGCTATTGTTACGCTCAACTTCCCAAGATTCGAGAGTGTCGTCTGCATTGTATCCATAAGGTGCGGGCGCGCGTTTAGGTAAGTTAAAGTTATATTTACCCATAAATTGAGTTGTATTATTTACATTATCATACCAGAAAACCGCGATCGGAACGCCTTCAATACCCCAACGTACTTTGCTATTAGTGCGCATTTCAGGAGTTTTATAGGGACAGGTATCATTATAGAACATAACTAATCCTGTATTGTTCGTAGATTCAGAAGAGGCAACGTCAGCCTTTATTACGAATCTATTAAATGGTATAGACCCAGTACGTAAAGCATAATTATCAATAGTACCAGTAGAGGTAACAAAGCCTCCATTAAATTTCATATCATAGTTTTTCCTAAAATATGGCGCAGAAGAAGTACCTTGTACATTAATTTGACAGTTTTCAAATGTAAAGGACTTAGAGCTATCAGTTGGATCGATATAAGAACCAATAATAACTTTTTTATCTCCTTTATATTGCGGTAGTTCTGCGGCATTTAGGATAAAATAAGGTAAATCATTCGGAATTGTTTCTGTTGTAATAACTCCGCTATTTGGATCGTATATATCATTACGTGTATAACGATCAGTAAGTAGCGTGCCTAATTGTGTATCCGCAATCCAGTTATTTAATATTTGTCTACGATTTAGGTCATGATTATACACGCGAATATTATAAATATCAATACCGCAATCATTAGAACCAATAATTATATCAGAAGGAACAAGCTGTGCGAAACTTGCGCCGCTAGTATATTGTTCAGCTTTAGACATGATACCATTAATATAAACTAGCATTAAGCGGCTATCACTCAATTCGCCTTGTTCTCCAATGGTAATAGATAGACGAATATGTTCATTATCTTTATAAACTGTATCAATAGAGTCGGTATAACTCTTAAATATTACTTGTTGAGGAGTAATTTTTAAACCGTCTGAATTAATAATTTCTACTTGTTTTGTCTGTCCTGGATTCTCTTCATCATCAACTTCAACTGTGGTTGTATATTGATGCCAGCATTTAACTACTTCAGCGGAATAGTCAGAAACTTCTCGTGTAGCAAATTCAATTTCAACTGTTTTACCTGTTGTATACATTGGACTGCTAAATAATTTAAATGGAATAGTTACTCGTGCGTCGTCAGAAACACGTAATACTGGAATCCCATCACTATCTGTTACCCAACCATTAACACGCCAATTAAAACCAGTTAATGTTGCGGTAATATTATTATAAACCCATTTATCACGATTTGCTTCACCATTGCTTCTACCTTCTGCATTCAGATATAATTCAAGTCCGTCAGTCACAGCTTCAATTGTAATATCAGAAGCAGTTACTGTTAGAGTAAAAGATTTAGGAGTTGCGATACCTGAACGAATTTCAATTGTAGTCGTTCCTGCTTCAGATGCACGGAAGGTAAAATTTTGTTCAGTTCTATCCGCTGTAGTTGTAGTATTAAGTGTTCCATTAATATAAATTTCAACTTCAGCAGTTGTAGAATTAGGAGCATATACACGATAAGGAATAACAACACTTGCGTATTGTTTTACTGTAGTTACATTGAAAGAACTTGCAATAATTGGATTATTATTACCTGCTTCTAGTGAAATAAATTCATAGAATAAATGGTTACTATCAACAGAGGCGCCATTTAACATGGAACTAAACCATACCTCTAAGGTATGCGCTCCGTGTGATTGTGCTGGAATTAATTGCTGTTGCTGCATATCATTTGCGGTTGTTTTTGCAGTTGCAACTTCTACTCCATCAATAACAAAGTGTACGGTTTTAGAAGAACTACCAACAGGTATATATGTAAAAGTAAAATCGTCTTCAAAAGGTACAGAAGTATTAAATGAAGAGCTAATCTTCATTTGTGCTATTGTGATAGTGAAACGAAGAATTTTTAATGTGCCATAAACGTCATTAAGACGTAAAACTACATTATTTGTGCCAAGAGACAAATAAGGATATAGATCAATTGTTCTATTTCCTTGTTCTACATTTTGTATTGATTTTACAACATCATTAACAACTATATTTAATGCACCAGCACCTGTAGAAATGCCATCTTCTAAGCTACTCCATGTAAAAGATACTTCACAAGTACCATTATCATTTTGCGGCAAAGTCTTAGACATCCAACCTGTAGTATTGGTCATAGACATAACGGCATTGCTTATAGAGCCGCCTCCGCCACCACCTGAGCCTCCAGCAAGTGGAATACCTACTGAGCTACGGGCACCGCGAAATGTAACGTAAACTAATCCATCAGCGTCTTGCTCTAATGCTAAGTCGTCTGGATCAATAGTAATATTCTGAATATCATTAGTGAAATTTTCACGCATTAAATCTAAACGTTCGTTAAGAGTAATTTCTTGACTGTCATTGCCAGTACCAGCAGCAGTAATAATTTCTTGTGCGATTGCTACTATTGCTGTTTCAATTTTTGACATCTTAACTTTAGTTATTACATCACCGGTTTGCCAATCATTAGGCTCTCTATATAATCGGTTTCCGTTCATTGTTTTTCCTCCTATATTTAGATTGAATATATTTGTTAAGACAAATACAATTCTCTATCAAAGTTGTGTTAAATGTTGAAAGATATTATTCTTTTTTCTTCCATCGGTAAAAAATAACGCAAAAATTTATTTAATTAAATACATTTTTTCCGAAGGACGTTTGTCTTAAAATTTTATATAGGAGAAGTTTATGAAATATAGTAGCGAAAACGATTATTTAAATGATTTAAATAAACAAGAACAAGAAAACATACCTGAGTATGGATGTGGTTTTTGTTGGGATAAAAGAAAAAATAAGGAAAAAGAATTATTTTTTCTTGACGCGGCAAATAATATGCGTATTTGTACTTATTGTCCATGTTGCGGACGAAAATATTTGGAGGTGTAAGCTATGAATGGTTGGAATAACATGGGTAGCTTCATGCCTAATAATCCAATGATTGATACAATGAATCAGAATAGAATGGGCCTTAATAATCCATATATGGCTCAAATGGCGCCTCGTTATGAATTGATAAAAGTCAATGGAGAAGCAGGCGCGAAAAATTTCAAAATGGCTCCTAATAGCGCAACCTTACTCTTAGACGAAACCGCGCCAATTGTTTGGCTCGTTCAAACCGATGGCTCCGGTTTACTTACTCCAACTCCATTCGATATAGTTGTACATCAACAACCACCGCAAATTGACTTAAATAATCTTGCAGCGCGCGTAGCGCAATTGGAGGAACGGTTAAATGAACAATCCAATATTATCTCAAATAAGCAATCTAAAAAACAACGCCAACGTAATGAACAATCAGTTGAATCCACAAGTGATGCAACAAATTAAAGGAATAATGAATCAAGTTAAAATGGCGCAAAATCCACAATATGCTTTAAATCAAATGATTATGAATAATCCGCAATTTGCACAAGTTGTTAATCTTATAAAATCTATGGGAGGTAATCCTCAACAAGCATTTTATAATTTAGCACAACAAAAAGGAATTGATCCACAAATAGTGTTGAATGAGCTACAAATATAATATGACAAGAAAGAGCTTATTAAAATAAGCTCTTTTTTATATATATTAAAATAAAGGAGGTAAACCAATATGAATAATGATAATGGTTTAACTGCATCTGATGTTGCTCTACTTGCGGGCAATAACAATGACGGCTTCGGTGGAAATGGCTGGGGCGGCATGATTTGGTTATTTGCTATTCTTGCTCTAATGGGTGGTTGGGGCAATGGTGGCTGGGGCGGTAATAACAATAGTTTTGCTAATGCTATTGGTTATGAAAATCTAGCTACTTCTAGTGAAGTACAACGTGGTTTTGATAATCAGAATCAAATGGCCAATCAACGTGATATTCTAGCAGCAGTTAATGCTGGTACTGCTCAAAGTGTTGCTGCTACTAATCAAGCTAAGTATGATAACATTAATGTAGCTAAGGATATTCAGGCTGCAATTATTGCACAGATTGGTGACGTGCGTAATAACCAAATGCAGTTAATGGCTAATCAAAATGACTGCTGTTGTAGTACTAAGATGGCTTTGATGGACGGTTTCAATGGCGTAAACGCTGGTATCGCACAGACTCGTTATGAGAACGCTATGAATACTGCTGCCATTAACCAGACTACCAATGCCGGCGTACAAAAGATTATTGATGCTATTACTGGTAATCGTATGGCTGATATGCAGAATCAAATTGATGCACTACAGCTACAAAATGCTCTACAAGGAGTAGTTCGTTATCCAAATGGTTGGACATACAATGCCGGTACTAGTCCTTTCTGCGGCAACAATGGCTGCGGATGCTATAATAACGGCATGAATATGTAATTTAAACGTCGAGCACATTCAGTGTGCCTAGTTTAATATATATAATTATTAAAAAGGCACATGTTTATACATGTGCCTTTTTCTTTATATAAGGAGGAATTAATTATGTTACAATTATATAGTGACGGTATTTCAGTTGCTGCAGGCGCGGCTATTCCTTTAAATAATATCACTTATGCTAAAGGTTCTAGTGCAACTCATCTTGCTCCAGCTACTATTTCTTTAAATCAACGTGGCGTTTATTTAGTTAAAGCCGACGCTTATGGCGAAGTCGCGGCCGCAGGTAACTTTGGCATCCAGTTTGCAGTAAATGGTGTACCTCGTTTAGACGCAATTAATGAAACTACTGGTGCGGTAGGTAGTTTATCTTCTGTTGCTACTCAATGTATTGTAGTTGTACAACAAACAGATTGTCCTTGCAACTGTACTTCTTCTGCCACAACCGTACAATTAATCAATCCAAGTGAAGTTGGAACAACTGATTCTCATTATAACGTAATTGTATCTAAATTATGTTGATTAAGGAGGAATAAGTTATGGCACAAGCTTCTCAAGACTTACAAATGCTCTACTCGGAATTAATTAATAGAATGAAACAGGGAGTAGAGATGCATGAACAACTTGCAGATTATTATGGTTTTTTAAATTTACCTGGTTATCAAAAATGTCATGAATATCAAATGCTTTGCGAATTATTAACTTATCGTAAAGCTAAGCATGAATATATGCGAGAATATAATCAATTAGTCCCGCCAATGAATATGGTTGGTTTGTCTAATATGAATAATAATGGACAAACTAATATGGCTAATAACAATAATAATAACAATAATAATAATTCAATGTCTCCAAATAGTTCTTATAATCCAAATTATAATAATTATGCCAATAATATAATTCCACAAAGCTGGTATGCACATACACGTTATGATGTTGATGCCGCAACAAAACGTAATGCTGTACGTGACGGTTTTGCAAAATGGATAGAATATGAAAAAGATACGAAACAATTTCTTGAAAATATGAGTCAACGTTTAGAACAAGCCAATGCTCGTGATGCAGTAAGAAAACTTGATTATTTAATTGACCATGTTGAAAAAGAAATTGAACAAGCAGAAGAAAAGAAAATGGTATTAGAAAATTCTGGATATGATATGAATTATATTTTACAACAACAGGAGCAGTTAAAGGATAAATATGCAAATAAAATTCGTGAATTAAACATGAAGGATTATCAATATCGTCGTCGCGGTTCAGGTAATTATGCTAATTATAATTTAGACGAAGATGAAGATTATGAATATATCTATCATGATTATAGATATTATGATGCTCCAATGAGACATTATAAGCATTATTATTAATGATTAGATTAATACGACGTCGTTTAATAATTCCACGCGGCGATACCGGCTCTTTTTCAATTCCTACTCTTGGTAATGTATCTGAAGGCGATATCGCCGTATTTGGAATTTTTGATCCTTTAACTCATAAAACTGTAGTTATGAAAATTATTGCGGCGACAGAAAAATATTTAACAATACCATTTAAATCTGAAGATACAATAAATTTAGAACCTAAAAAATATAATTGGGATATTTCGATCTATCGCTCACCAGAATATAATGAAGAAGGAGAATTAATTGGAGCCGCTGAAGTTCATTCATATTATTCTGCTTTTAAATTACCTATATGTGAAATAACAGAGGTGGCATTAGAAATGAATAATAGATGGAAAACGCGAGATTTATTAATTAATACAAATAATGAAACAATTCCCTTCTCTAGCATTAGAACAGTTTATCCTTGGGAAAATCTAGAATTAAATGCTTTATCAGAAAAAATTTATAAAATTGCTCAAAAGTACGGATACAATAATACAGAAGAAGCTTTTTGGACAAGATTCTCTGAGGGAACTGTTATAGTGGATACAGCAGATAATTTTCCTTCCATCGGAGAAGAGAATAAATTATACCTTGATAAGAATAATGGGATTGTATATTATTTTATGACTACTAATCAAAAAGTTAATAATGAACTTATAAACGCAATAGGTGCATTTATTACAGAAGATAGTACAGAAGAAATAACATATTTATATATTCCAATAAGAGCTATGCCAATCGAAAATCTTATTATAAAGGGAGGAGATATAAATGAGTGATTTATTTCAACCTAATATTAATAATGTTTTATCTGCTCCCACTGTAAAAGCTTCTTTGGTTCTCAAACATGGTAATGCGGCGGACTGGGCAAATACAAATCCTACTCTTATTAAAGGGGAATTAGGTGTTGAGCTTGATACTGGATTATTAAAAGTAGGCGACGGTAAAACGGTTTATACTAATTTACCATATTTAAATGTAACTCCTGCTCAATTTGCTACATTAAGCAATAAGATAGAGGGTGCTTTAATTATTCAAAAGCCCGAAGTCTTTGCAAAAAACAACATACCAATATTCGATGAAAATGGCAATTTAATTGACTCTGGAGTTTCCATTGGAGAATATTCAGAAGGGCTACCTGCTTCAGATTCAACATTAGGAATGGTATTAAGTTCAGGTGATGACAATTCCATTTCAGTTGATGAAAACGGGAAAATGTCTTTAAACAGAGTTTCTATATCTAATTTATATGTGCCTGATGGAGAAGAATTAACTTTTTCCGCAGGAAACTCAAATTAATAGGAGGACGTTATTATGGCAGAAAAAATTTTAAATACTCGTATTCAATTAAAGTATGATACTTTAGCAAATTGGATGTCTAGTTCTTTAGTATTAAAGCAGGGCGAAATTGCTATTGCACAGATTCCTACAGAAGCTTCTAACTCTGGTTTAACTCCACCAGCTATTGGTTTTAAAGTTGGAGATGGTTCTAAAACATTTGCTCAACTAGGTTGGATTCAAGCAATTGCTGGAGACGTACAAGCATGGGCTAAAGCAGCAACCAAGCCTTCTTATAATTCTACTGAAATTGCAGCTGAATTAGTAACTGGCGATGGAAAAACTGTTGAATCTCGTATGGTTGCTTTGGAAGAAGCCAACGCAGCAGCTGACGTATATCGCGTAACTAAAGATGAAAGTGCTGATAAGTGGTATCTACAGAAGAAAGCCGCAAATGCACAAGATAGCGCATATGCTACAGTTAGCACTATTGATTTAGTTGATATTCTAGAAGCAAAGCAAGATAATCTAGAATTTGAAGGGACTTATAATGCTTCTTCCAATAAGGTTGCTACTCAAAGCACAGTTAACGACGCAGTTAATGCTCTAGATTATACTGCTACTGGAATGGGCGCTGGAAAAACTATTGCAACTCTAACAGAAGTTGATGGCGTTATTGCAGCTACTTTCCAAGATATTGAAATTACTCTAAGTCAAATTTCTGATGCTGGTGACGCTGCCGCAAAAGATGTTGTAACTGCAATTGAAGATGATAGTAATGAAGCTAATTATAATGGCAATAGCACTGATTTACCTACCGTAGCAGCTGTGGTTGGATATGTAGATGAAAAGACTGCAGGCTTAACTGGCGCAATGCACTTTAAAGGTACTGTAGCCGCTATTCCGCCTGCTACTGGTATTTATGAAAGTGGTGACGTAGTCTTACTTGAAAATACTAGTAAAGAATATGTATTTGACGGTACTACTTGGTCTCTATTTGGCGATGAAGGTTCTTATGCACTAAAGACTGTTACTGTTAGTGCTGGTAGCGGTTTAACTGGCGGCGGCAGTCTAGAACAAAATCGTACAATCTCTCACGGAATATCTAATGGAGCAGGTACTTCTAATAATGTTACTGCGGCAACAGGTACTTTCATTAATGCTATCGCTTTTGATGAATTTGGTCACGTTGTAAGCGTTGGCACAGGCGAAGCTACTACTTATACTTTTGCTGAAGGTAATACTGATGGCGCCTTTACCGTAACTCCTGCCGGTGGTACTGCACAAACAGTTAATATTCATGGTTTAGGTGAGGCGGCATATGAAGACTTGGCGGAAAATGGTGTTGCTGACGGTGATAATGGTCTAGTAACCGCAGATGAAGTTTATGATCATGTACATGATACTATTGCTAGTTTATCTGGTAGCGCTATTGCTACTGCCGCTGATGGCAATGAATATAGCGTACTAACTGGTGTTACTGAAGCTAACGGTGTTATTTCTAAGACTTCTGAAGTAAAACTTGCCGCAATTGCTAAGACCGGTAATGTAAATGATTTAATTCAAACTTCCGGCGACGTTCTTGTATTTAATTGCGGTTCTTCTACTGAAGTTATTTAAAATGCAAAAAATAATGGGAGAAGGAAACTTCTCCCATATTTTTTATAGTGAGGGAATATGTACGAAGAAAAGATATATAATTATTTAATGGCGCGTATAAATAATTCCTATGGCGTAGCAGGTTTAATGGGAAACTTATATATAGAAAGTAAATTAAATCCTAAATGTTTGCAAAGTTCTTATGCAAAAAAATTAAATCATACTAATGATTCATATACTAAAGCAATAGATAATGGTACTTATGATAACTTTATACACGATTCTGCGGGTTATGGTTTAGCGCAATGGACTTATTGGAATAGAAAAGAAAAATTATATAATTTAGCTAAAGCTAATGATGCTTCTATTGGAGATTTAAATTTACAATTAGATTTTCTTTGGAAAGAACTACAAGAATATTCTTCTGTTTTAAATACATTAAAAACAACAACTTCTATTGAAGAAGCATCCAATGTAGTATTAACTAAATATGAAAAAGCTTCAGATCAGAGTGATACTGCAAAATTTAAACGTCAATCTTATGGACAAGATTTTTATAATCAATTTGCTAAAGGAAGTGGTAATATGGCAATAGATTTTAATAAATATATTTTTTCTACTGGAACCCATTATATAAGTAATAGTGGTTCTGACGAAAATAAAAAATATACTGGCGGTACAGCAGGTGATCAAACAGGACATGAATGGGAATTAAAATCTTGGTATAACCGTCCTTGGACGGTTGTATTACGCTATCCCAATCAAAAAGTTGCATTGACAATTGCGGAGCTTAGTATTGCGGCGGCCCTTAATAATAAAATAGGGTATGATCAAAATCAACGCACAACATATTGGACACAATTGCAAAAAGCAAATTACAATCCAAGTGCAATTACTACCGCATGTGAAGAAGATTGTACTGCGGGTGTAAGTGCTAATGTGCGCGCAGCCGGTTATATTTGCGGCATTAAAGCACTACAAGAAGTTCCAATTTGTTCAAGCCGTAATATGCGCGCACAATTTACTAAAGCGGGATTCCAAGCTTTAACTGATTCTAAATATCTTACTTCTGGAAAGTATTTATTACCAGGCGACATATTACTATATGAAAGCCATCATGCCGCAGCGAATGTAACATGCGGTTCAGCAGTAAAAAATAATTGGAATCCAGGTTCAATAACTCCTATTCCTTCGCCTGAAGTAAAACCTGAAGAAAATAATTTTAAAAAATATATTAAAATTACGGGTTCAGTAAATGTAAGAAAAGGACCTGACACATCTTATGGAACTTTAGGGACTGCAAAAAATGGAGATAATTTACCTTATTGGGGCTTTACCTTTGACAACGGATGGCATTTAGTTGAATACAATAAGCAACTTGCAGCAGTTTCTAATAAATATGGACAAATAATTAATACTTAATTTATATTATAACGATTGAAAAGATATCGTTGGAGGGAGTTTTTATGGCTGATAAAAATTTAAAAACTCGTATTCAGTTGAAAAATGATACTGAAACTAATTGGAGCAAAGCAACAAATTTTATTCCTAAAAAAGGAGAAGTAATTATTTATAATCCCGATAATGAACGTGCATATCCACGCATTAAAATTGGCGATGGAATTACTACAGTTATTAATTTGCCATTTGCCAATATTCAAGGTAATTGGACAGATAATGATACAACTTCTCCCGGATATATTAAAAATAAACCTACACTTGGTTCAGCAGCTTCTACTAATTCTACAGATTATGCCACTTCTGCACAAGGTTTAAAAGCAGATCAAGCCATGCCTAAGAGTGGGGGAACTTTTACTGGTTCTGTTATATTAAATGCGGCACCAATAGAAGATATGGAGCCGGCAACGAAAAAATATGTAGATGATTATATAACTATTGGAGGAACATTGGGTACAGGTACTCAAATTGGTATTTTAACAATTAATGGAATACAAACGACTTTATATATTCCTAATGCCGCTCCAATGACAGTACAAGTTACACAAAGTAATAATACTCCTACTGCCGAATTTATTGTTAGTACAAATACCGCTTCGGGTTCAGAATTATTAGGAGTACTTGCTACTACAGATACTCTTAGCAATGGCAAAATTATTTATTATATGACTAAATATGCTTTACCTGCTGCCGCGACAACAATTAAATTAAATTATGCTAATTCAGGTAATAATACAGGTTCTATACCTATTTATATGTATGGGACAACACAAAGTAATATAGAATTTCCTGCTGGATGTTTATTAACTTTAGTTTATTATAATAATGCGTTTTATCTCGCTTCTAATAATTTGGCTGTAACGAACTAATATTTGACTTTAAAAAAATTTTGTGATATAATAAATATGTCGAAAGGGAAAGGAACCTTCGATAATATAATATAAAAGCAGGATAGGAACTGCAAGGAGATTTTATTATGAAGTATTATAGTGAAAAACTACAAACACTGTATAACAGTGCTGAAGAGTGTCAGAAGGCAGAATTTGAAGCAAAGGAAGCCGAAAATCGTGAGCGTATTCGTAAGGAACGTGAAGAACGCGAAAAGAAAGAAAAGCAAGAGAAGCTTGCTAACGAGCGTAAAGTACGCGCGCAAGAAGTAGAAGACGCACGTAAAGCTATGAGTGCAGCTCAATCCAAGTATAAGGAATTATTTGAAGCTTTTACTCGTGATTATGGCTTTTATCACTATTCTTCTCATTCTATAGACGATATTCCGGTGTTATTTAATTCTATTCTTGATTTCTTTAATAATTGACTTAAATTAAAATTTTTGCTATAATTAATTTGTAAGTTAAGAACGGACAAGGCTTTGGCGTATGAGGAAGACCGAGAAGTGGGAGACATAAGTCAATAACCACCAACGGCTGACTAATAAGACGGTGGGATGCGAGTGGTTCTTAATTTACAAAAAGTGTTTTCGGACGTCCACTATAAACAATCCGATGGGTTAGCGGAGAGTGGTAGCCTAAATAAAACCACCCTACTGCGCGGCACAGTGTGTCAAGGCCGCATATGGC
>Ga0326513_10000177_pt1 | contig 50974 bp, 39 predicted proteins | sample 2_2465_0518_D_FD_203654 | JGI IMG/M metagenome (GOLD analysis project Ga0326513, IMG submission 203654) | Bovine rumen microbial communities from UC Davis, California, United States - 2_2465_0518 | ecosystem: Host-associated > Mammals > Digestive system > Stomach > Rumen | place: USA... | reverse complement strand
CCACGAAGTCGCTTAACCTCGGCACGAAACATATTATCGTGTACTCGCGTGAGCAACGGATTATCCTCGCTGATAGGCTTTGGAATAGCGATATTGTTAGCAGCAAAGTCCTGTGCAGCATCGCCGAGGTCTGTCTGGAAGAATACGCTATGACGATAATTCTCAGCAAGCGCAGGCCAACAAAGCGCACGGAAACGCTTTCTCTGAGCAGTAAGGCGACGAAGGTTAGCTTGAGAAGAGATTTGGTCAGCAGAAACTAACTCCCAGCCCCTCACCTGCCCTTCGGGCATCCTCTCCCCAAGGGGCGAGGAGGAAGTTAGTAATGATTCCTCACAAGACTCCTCATCAGCGGCTAAAGGTAACTTTTCCCTCGCCCCTTGGGGAGAGGGTGTCCGCAGGACGGGTGAGGGGCCATTCAGCATTTGCCTAAGCACCTCGCCCATTTCGTCCATATCCTCCACGACAGGGAACATCGGCGTGAACTGCAATTGCCCTGCAAACTTATCATTAAATCCGTAGGTTCGGACAGCATATCCCTTTTCTCCGATTGGAACAATATCGATACATTGCCCCGGCAGAAGACTTATCTCCCAGTCATTCTCTGGTACACCAGTTATGACATTATCCCTTGTAAGCGTCCATTTCTCGCCTATCCATGAGTTTTCTATCCAGATATTCTGGTTCTTGTCCGTTAGCCTTACCTTCAGCTCAGAGTTTTGAACGAACAAGGCAGGATGCGGTTTTCTGGAATGGTGCATTATCTCTCGCTGATCATTAACAATATTCTGAACGGCAAGGGTAGAAGATAGAATCTCATGCGTTGTGCCATAATGGTAGAACTCGCCACCAGGCAACGGAAGTATCGCTACTGAGAGCTGGCTAACCTCATCATCAGGAGTGGTAGGATCAGTACCCAATCCACAACCGAACTCCGAATAAAGGTCGTATTCCCTTATGCTTCCGTCAGCATTAAGCGACTTATTCCTAAGCACTTGCATCGCCTTATCGGACAATAGCCAGATGCCGATATCCGTAAGGTAATAATGACTTTCAAGGAGCTGAGAGAGTGTCTGGACAGATGGCTTTTGCATCATGCACTTCAATATTCCCGGCTTCTCATGCGAAGAAACGAAGATGCCGTGGTCGCAAGCAATCTCAGGACCGAGCCAAAGACCATAGCACACCACATCGGCATCGGGTATCTCGCCAATAGGCTGAGTGGCACGGATATACACGTCTCCGCTCACAATCATAGTGCGAAGACTATCTGGTGCTACCGACATTATCTTCTCATACAAAGGCACTTGAAGCGAAAGAAGATCCTGAGACAAGCGCTGTCCCCTCTCCCAACGGAACACAGGGATAGGAGTAAGGATTTTACCAGATGGAGCATACGCAGGAAGGCGACGGCTCTGTCCTCCGGCATGAAGGATAAGGCGCTTTTCCGCTTTCCCCTCGGTTGCCTGATTGTCATAGAACTCCGATTTCTCATACTCCTGCATTAGCCAGGTTGTGCCACCGCCAGAACCGAGCTTTGCACCAACAGGGTCGTTGGTACAGAACCATTCCTCACGAGACAATCCTGTGATATCGTGAAAACAATCCACCAGATTAGGTGGGAGAGATAGTAGTTTTTTCATATAGATATGGCCTCTCCCCCCGCCCTCCCCCGTAGGGAGGGAGCCGGAGAGCCGAATTAAAATTAACAATTAATAATTAACATGCCTTTCGCGATTATACAATCGAACATTCTTCCCTTTGGGAAGGCTTGGTTAGGCCTATAATTTGCATACCTTTTGCCTTCCGGCTCCCTCTCTACGGGAGAGGGCGGGGGGAGAGGCCTGTTTAATAAAAAATCTCCAACATGACATCTTTTGGAGTGATGCCTTGCTGGAGATCCATCCTTTTGCGTTCGTAAAAGATTACTTACGCAGACCGAGAGCCTTGATGATGTTACGGTAACGGTTGATGTCACGATCCTTGAGGTAATCGAGGAGAGCGCGACGCTTACCTACGAGCATTGTAAGACTACGAGCAGTCTTGTAATCCTTGTGGTTCTCCTTAAGGTGCTCTGTGAGGTGCTTGATACGGAATGTGAAGAGAGCAATCTGGCTCTCTGCAGAACCTGTGTCAGTAGCTGACTTACCGTACTGACCGAAGATCTCAGTCTTCTTGGCTGAATCTAAATACATAATGTAAAAGAAATTTTATGTGATTAATAATTAATTGATTATTACATCCTTCTGATGCATAACGTCTAATCACTGACGCTGTTTGCAATCATCGAATGCAGCAAATTTTGATTTGCGGATGCAAAGGTACTAATTTTTCTTCAGACAAAAGAATAATAAATTGACATTTTACTTGTAAATACACAATTTTAACACTTCGTGCCACATAAGGCAATTCTTTCACAAACACCTTATTAATATGGTTTTGGAACAATTACAATCAGAAAACGGAGTTTAGAATTGCCTGGAAGGCAACACTATGAGTAACCGAGGTGCATACTCGACGAAGGAGAGGATGCCCTCGGATAGAGAACTACCACCACACCTACCAGCCTGGAAGGCTGTACCTGATTGGCTTTTACACATGACTTTTCACGATGTACTGCCCTCCAGGCAGTAGAAGGATTATGGACTTTATCCCCCGCACATCCTCGTTTCACTCGTATGTACGGGGTTACTCATAGTATTGCCTTCCAGGCAATTCTGTACATCCAAAACATAAATCAATTAGGACAATCCCCCCATTTACCGAAAAAACATATATTTTTATTGTTTAACGATAATTTTTCTGCGAAAATATTTGGATATTCAAAAAATATTATTACCTTTGCACCGAAATTAATTATCGTTAAACAATAAATATTTACCTATTATGAGTAAAAAACTTAAAATCTACACCTCATTACTAATCTGCGTTATAGTAATGACTTTTGTTTACAGTATAAGTTCTGTATGTCATTACGACTTTGGTACTAATATCACCAGTTACAGGTCAGAAGGTGAGTGCCTGGAGAATGTCAAGGAACCAACATCTTTTGCTACTCACACAAGAGACAAGAATGGGACACTTCATTCTCAATACAAGCCAACCAAGCAATACAGCGTGTTTGTAAGACCTAAGGCCATAGTAAACGATAGCGTTATGATGTCACACTCTTTCGGACAGGATTATAAAGTCACTATGGAAAAGGTAAAGCTCGAAGTTCCTTACGACTCAACCAAGCAAGCCATAATCTTCATAGCGCCATACCTCACCATCGGCTTCTTCATCGCTGCTATCTGTTTCTATATTGTGTGGATTAGCATCAAGATTATTCGCAACGTACGCACAGGCAATGTATTTGTAGCCGACATTGCAAAGAAATTAGAGACATTAGGAATAATGCTCGTAGGATTATACTTTGCCGACTTGATTACATCGTATGCCATAGCACAATACAATATCCATCATGTCTTTATGGCTGATTATGATATTGTATTCTGCAATACGAGTAATATTATGTACATTATTTCAGGTCTTGCCTTCATGGTTGTATCACAAGTAATCCTTATGGGCAAGGAATTGAAAGATGAGCAAGACTTAACAGTTTAATTATGAGTATAATAGTTAATGTAGATGTAATGCTTGCCAAGCGCAAGATGTCTTCACAGGAACTTGCAGAGCGCATAGGAATAACCGCCGCCAACCTCTCTGTCCTAAAGACTGGTAAAGCAAAGGCTATTCGTTTTTCTACGCTCGATGCTATTTGCAAGGCTCTCGACTGCCAGCCAGGGGATATCCTAGAATACAGGAATACAGAAAATGAAGAGGAATAGTCACTCGCCAAGTGATTCTGTACTCCAATGTAACTCCGAAGCAAATCCCATGTAAGTCCCATTTTTCGCCCATTCTTAGGAACGGACTTGGAACGGACTTGCAACGGACTTGCAACGGACTTGGAGCGAAGGAGAAACGGTGGTACTTCTGTAAGGTGTCGGAATTGCTATGTAGAGATAGCAAAATCAGTTTCAGAAAAAAGAATTTTCACACTACTCTGCAACTCGTCACCCATAGTGTTGCAACATGCTAACGTACAACGTGTTGCAACGGTGATTCATTTCGTTCCACTCGTCACCCACTCTTCACCCGCATACGAGATATTATATTAGCAATCAATAAGTTGCAAGCATATTTCACTCGTCATCACTCGCCACCCGAAATAGGGTGACGAGTGAATAAACCGCTCAACATCCACGGTCTCAACACGTTACGAGGTTTCGTGTGGCGAGTGGGTGACGAGTGTCTTGAAATGAATCACCGCTGTAACGGATTATACCACAACGTGATACAGCGTTACGGGTGATGAGTTGACGAGTAGTATGAAAATTCTTTTTTTTCTACGATTACCTCCATTAATTTTACTGACTTATTTTTGGGCTTTCCACAATTCGCACGCATGAGCCTAAATGTTTTTTTGAAGCGCTCCTTGTTTTTGCCTTACTTGATGATGCATACATTTGGGCATTTGCTTTCTCAAAGTTAACGAAGTCTTCATAGTCGAATTTCCATTTGTCACCATAGGCTATATTCATGCATCGCTTGTATATCATGAGTCTGCCTATCGCATTAAAATATTCAACAAATCCGTTCATGACGCTATCATCTGTAGGACGCCAAACTCCCTTGGGGTAATAACGACCTCCTTCGTAGCATCCGAGTTTTTCTTGGGCATAACGACTATCGGCAGCTAGTTTTGCCCAATACGACTTCGTTACATCGTTGTTAAATGTTAAATTCCTGTAGAAGCCATAGCTTTGATATGTCTTTGTATACTCTATTTCATCGTATGGTATTTCACCTTCAAATTCGATATATTCGTCTGCAAGTTTTGCAAAACCATGACCAACGACCTCATGATTTATGGTGAACTCAAGGTCCGAATCTCCTACAGGAAGGCATGCTATAGACCATCCGCTTGGAATGTCGGAAACTTCATGCTCCGAATGCATTGCACATGAACCTGCATAGATTGAGTCATTCAATAGAGTAAGTATAACTGCATCTTTTAAACGATTTTCGTTTATAGCCTTACATGCATATTCTAAAATCTTGTAGTCATCACTATATATACATCTTCTATCTCCATAGCGACAACGGAATGCCGTGCTTGACCAATCAGAAAAATAGTTGTTGCGAGAAACGGCTGTAACCTCATACACATCAAAGAAATCCTTTAGGCATGACATAGGATATCTGTCGAAAATCGCATCAGCAGCCTTCTTTGTCGCACTACGGTATTTCCCACTTGTAATGTCAACATCAAGAAATCCGTCACCCATTATGACAATTGGTATGCCTTTTCCCTTAGTGTGGCTGAGTAGTCGCGTAACCTTACCATCTTCGGTATACATATCCTGTGAGAATGAGGTCTCTGATGGTTGTTCGATATTGCAAAAGCCAGAGCGGACAAGTTTACCATCATTATCTTTCATAAAAAGATAAAAAACTCCATGTATACCCGTCGCGTTTGGTTTTATTATAATCTCAATATCCATACCATCAATTGTACTTTTCTCCATCATAAAATCATTCCCAACGAATATCAGACTCTCGTTTATTTCAATATCTGTTTTGAATTTCAAATGCAAAGTATCGCCTTTAGGGTTGGCTTGTATATTCCTTTCGTCAAAACAAAAGGCGGGTTGTTGTAATATACGTATATTAATGCTCTCTGTATTGGATTTATTAACGGGGTTTATAGAAAACAAGGTGGTGCAAAGAGTATCAGAATTATTATAATCTTTAGCTGATATTGTGATGGTGTTATTACCAGCCTTGCCAGATTTCTGAGATATAGAGAATAAACTGTCATTAAAACCAGATATAACCCAATCGTCAGCATACGTGAAAGTGAAGCTCTCGGATTTTTTATAATCACCAGAAAGAACGACATATACAGAATCCTCCACACTTACACTAATATTAGTCACGGTTAGTTCGTCTGATGATATGACATCATCATCTTCACTACATCCAATTAGAGCAATGAGGCATAGAATCATCATTAGGTAAACTTTAGTTGTTTTCATTTTGGTTAGTATTTTGAGATTGGAACTATATTTAAAGTTGTATTTTTGCAATCAAAGGATATGATACCACAGTTTGTAAAACATGTAGTACATGATGTGATAGTAGAAATAATGGTTAAGTTCTTCATACTTTTATCATCTGTTTTTTATTTGGCGACAAAAGTACGATTTCTGTCCGTGTCTGACAATTGTATTTTCCTAATACCTGATAGGGAAATCCCTAATAGTTTTTTATCTTAGTATCTCCTTCAACGGAATCATGACAAAATCCCTTTGTTCCATCAAAGGGTGAGGAATGGTGAGTTGAGGGGTATTGATATGAAGATCATCATAGAGGAGAATATCAATATCAATTATCCTGTCGTGATATTCACCATTGGTGGATTTGACATTTCTCCCTAACTCGCGCTCTATCTCCTGTGTCTTGGCAAGAACTTCAAACGGATCAAGGGAAGTTTCCATGCAGATAGCGGCATTAACGAAAGAATTATCCGACTGGAAGCCCCAAGGCTCAGTTTCAAGAAAAGCAGACTGACGTAGCAATACGCCAATCTGCTCTTCCATAATTTTTATAGCCTTATTCAAGTTTTCACTCTTGTTGCCAAGGTTAGAGCCGAGAGAGAAATAGACGAGGTGATGGCCTCTCCCCCCGCCCTCCCCCGTAGGGAGGGAGCCGGAATGCTCAAAGGCTTCAATAACCTTTTTCTGCTCTTTGCTCATAAATCTATTTTCTCCAATGATTTGAAATCAACATTGTCAAGGTTCTTGCCATAGATAGCAAGAATGGTCTTTGCCTCGGCATTAAGCTTTTCCTCTGGCATCTTCGAGATCTTCCAATGGATTACAGAAAGCATCATCCTATGCTTAAGAGTCAGATTGCTGTAATCAATAGCACCACGAAGATGATATATCTGCGTTTCATCATAGAAATGCGCAGGAACCCTGCCCTTTATAGAACGACGGATATAGTCAATATTCTCAGGATCAACAGGATCAACCATTCCAACCGTAATGATTGTAAGCTTTTGACTTGGCGACATCCTACTGACTGTCTTTTTCAATCCAAGAACACTCCCGGCAAAAAGAGCACCCATATAGATAACCCTGTCATACTTCGCAATATCCTTTGCATCCTTGAAGGCTACGGCTTCAATACCCATAATCTCCGACAAGTGCTCTGCATATCGCTTAGTAGAGCCATACAGACTACCATAAATGATGATTTGCATATCCTTCTGAATCCTCCCTTCCACCTCCACGGGGGAAGGGCTGGGGTTAGGGGTCTAGTCGTTTATAATCAGCATCGCATCACCGAAACAGCCGAATTTATAGCCGTTATCGACAGCAAGCTTATAGCCCTTCATAACAAGGTCATAGCCACCGAATGCCGCAATCTCCATAACCATAGGAGACTCTGACTGATAGAAATTAGCCATCATACAGTCGGCAAGTCCGAAATCGTATGGAGGGAAGATGAACTTATTGGTCCAGCCCTCAAACTCCTTCATCATACCATCTGTACCAACGGCACTCTCTGTTGCCTTCACAACACTTGTTCCGATAGCACAAACATGGTGTCCGGCAAGCTTTGTCTCGTTTACAAGCTTACATGCCTCAGCAGAAACAAACATCTCCTCAGAGTCCATCTTATGCTTTGTAAGGTCCTCAACCTCAATCTCATGGAAGTTGCCAAGACCGCAATGCAGGGTGATATATGCAGAGTTAATGCCAATGATCTCCATTCTCTTCATCATCTCGCGAGAGAAGTGAAGACCAGTTGCAGGAGCCGTTACAGCACCCTCATTCTTAGCGAAGATACACTGGAAATCCTCGTGATCCTCCTCTGTTGCCACACGGTCTTTCTTGCCATCAGTCCCCTTATGCTCAAGGATATAACGAGGAAGCGGAGCCTCGCCCAAGCTATACAGCTCGCGCTTGAACTCATCATGAGGACATTCATAGAGGAAGCGGAGGGTACGGCCACGACTTGTCGTGTTGTCGATAACCTCGGCAACCATAGTATTAGTGTCATCAAAGAAGAGTTTATTGCCGATACGAATCTTTCTTGCTGGCTCTACGAGCACATCCCAAAGGCGCATCTCGGCATTGAGCTCACGAAGAAGGAATACCTCAATCTTGGCGTCAGTCTTCTCCTTAGTACCCCAAAGACGAGCAGGAAACACCTTTGTATCGTTGAAGATGAATGTGTCTCCCTCAGTAAAGTAATCTACAATATCCTTACACATGATGAACTGCTTCTTGCCATCAGCATCAAGAATTGGCTTACCCTTTGCGTCGGTCTTGTACATCTCGATGGTCTGCGACTTCTTATGAAGCACCATCATCCTTGCCTCATCCGGACGCTTGAGTGTAAATGTAGTAGTTTCACCTGCCGAATTAGTTACAGTACGCTCTATGGAGTGTGGATAGATAGCTATCTGACTCTCCGGGAGTTTGAATTTGAAATTAGAAAGTTTCATCTATATTTTAAAAAACAAAGTAATTACAAAACTACTGCCTCTCCTCCGCCCTTGCCCATAGGGAGCTGGAAGACAAAAGGCATGCAAATTATATGCCTAACCAAGCCTTCCCAAAGGGAAGAATGTTCGATTGTATAATCGCGAAAGGCATGTTAATTTTTAATTGTTAATTGAAATTGGACTCTCCGGCTCTCTCCCTTCAAAGGAGGGCGTTGAGACAGGCCTCTTTCTCTTCTTTTTATTCTTTTTCTTGCCTGTACCTGGAGGATTCTGAACACATTCTATGTATGGAGCAACCTCCTGAGCATCAAGCCATTCTTGGAAATTGTCTATTGTATGACAATCCTCTATCCTCACATCGCCGAGACGTGTTCTGCAAAGAGCCGTGAGATAAGCCCCGCTACCCAAAGCCTCACCTATGTCACGTGCAAGAGAGCGAATGTAAGTGCCTTTTCCGCACACCACCCTTATTCTTGCCTGCTTGAGTTCGTCGTTAAAGTCAAGAAGTTCAATCTCATCAACTCTTACTTGCTTTGCCTGAAGCTCAACCTCCTTATCCTTTCTTGCAAGTTCGTAAGCACGTTTTCCGTTCACGTTACAGGCAGAAAAGACAGGCGGTACCTGCATTATATCTCCGACAAACTGCTTTAGAGCCTCTTCTACCTTCTCTCGGGTGATATGCTTCTTGGGATAGGTATGGTCAACCGTATATTCCTTGTCATAGCTTGGAGTAGTGGCACCAAACTGCAATGTGGCGGTATATTCCTTGTCGTTAAGCTGAAGCGACTCTATCTGCTTTGTTGCCTTTCCCGTACAGAGAATCAGCACACCAGTTGCAAGAGGATCGAGAGTTCCGGCATGTCCGGTCTTTACTCTCTTCACATCCACCCTTTGGGAGATGCGAGTGCGAACGAAGGCAAGTGCCCCGAAACTCGACATTCCATAAGGCTTGTTGAAGTAGATAAACTCTCCCTGCTGGAAATCAAGAGGCCCCTCACCTGCCCTATGGGCATCCTCTCCCCAAGGGGCGAGGTTGGAATTACCTTCTTTCGCTTGTTTGAGCATTTAATATTTAATTGTTAATTGAAAAATACTAACTTCCCCTCGCCCCTTGGGGAAGTCGGAGATTGATTATCTCCGAGTATGTGTCAGAGGGTGTCCATAGGACAGGTGAGGGGCTTTTTATTTTTACAACGTGCTGCAATACAATGCGATAGCACCTACGATAGCACAGTAGATTGCAAAGTAAATCAGCTTGCACTTCTTCACAAGGGCAATCATCCACTTACAAGCGATACATCCGCTGATGAAGGCTGCAATGAAGCCAACGATAAGAGAACTTGTAGGAACGGCAGCTACCTCATCACTATGCTCTGCGAGATATTCTGCAGAAGGTGCGAAGATATGTTTGAAATCCAGAAGAGCCTCACCGAGGATTGGCGGGATAACCATCAGGAATGAGAACTGCGCGAGGTTCTTGCGGCTGTTGCCAAGGAGAAGTCCGGTGGCAATTGTTGAGCCTGAGCGTGAAAGACCAGGGAGAACCGCACATGCCTGAGCTATACCTATGATAAATGCATGCAGAGGAGAAATCTTTTCCTTCTCTCTTGGTACGTAGAAATGCGTGAGAGCAAGAAGGAATGCTGTTACGAGCAAGCAATATCCAACCACCACAATCACGTTATTTGCGTATAGAGACTCGATGTAATCCTTGAAGAAAAGTCCTACGATACCTACAGGAATCATAGAGATGAGGATGTTGATGACATATTTCTGCTCATCGTTCATACGACCGTCAAAGCGGAACAATCCTGCGAATATCCACATCACCTCACGCCACAGGACAACTAACGTACTAAGAACCGTAGCAACGTGAACAACGATATCGAATGTGAGTCCGCCAGCCTCTGCTTCAGGACCGAGAATTATCTTACCTAACTCCAGATGGCCGCTTGAACTAACTGGAAGATACTCTGTAAAACCTTGTACAAGACCAAGGAGTAATGCTTGTAACTCGTTCATTTACTTCTGCTTTGGGCGGTACATTATGCCCGCAATAATTGATACAAAACCAACGAAGCAAACAACAGGAGCTACCTTGATGCGCATCGCACTAAAAATCTCTGGATTGTACTGGGTGGTATCTGAGCTTGCACCACTCATCATTACAAATCCAATCACAACAATCACCATGCTTATGGCAAGCATGATGAAGTTGATTTTGCCTAAGGCTAAATTTTTCTTTTCCATAAAAGAATAGCGGCCTCTCCCCCCGCCCTCCCCCGTAGGGAGGGAGCCGATTCGCAAACGGGGACATCAGCCAATTATCTATATTGTAAATTTTTATTCAACGAACACCTTTTGCCTTCCGGCTCCCTCTCTACGGGAGAGGGCGGGGGGAGAGGCCGCTCCTTACACCTTATACAAATCCTTCGCCTTCATCTTCAGGAAATGATTCAAGGAGAGATAGACGCAGAAAGTGGTGATGATAAGTCCGAAGAGGACAACAGAGACACCCGTGATTACAAGAGTCTCAACTGTCACAACCTCAGTAATATCAGGCTCGAACCTGTAAAGCCAAGCAATACATCCGGCAAGGGCAGCATCGGCAATCAAGGCCGCAAGTAATCCCTGTAAAGCACCCATCTTGAGGAACGGAGCACGGATGAAAGACCATGAGGCACCCACGAGTTTCATAGTGTGGATAGTGAAACGACGGGCGTAGATGCCAAGTCTTACGGTATTGCTGATAAGGGTATATGAAACGAACGACAAAAGCACAGCGATGACCATCATCACAAGCATTATCTTACGCAGGCTCTTGTTCACTTTGTTCATAAGGTCCTTCTCGTATGTCACCTCTGAAACCTGCTTGTCCGCCTTCAACTGCTTTGCTATCCATTTCATGGAATCAGCATTGGCACATTCAGGTATAAGATGGATTTCAGCAGAAGGAGTAAACGGATTCTCACCAAGGAACTCAGCCGGATTAGCGCCAAGAGCCGCTGTCTGCTCTTTCAGAGCCTGTTCCTTGCTGATGTAATCCAGACGGTGTACATAGTGTTTCTTCTTTATCTTTTTACACGCAGCCTTTGCCTGCTGATCAGACACATTGTCTGCAAACATAACGGTTACGGTTAAGTTTTCCTTCACATAATTGGAGAGGTTATTAGCCGTCAGACCTGTGAAAACCACCATACCGAGGAGTATCAGCACAAGAGCCGTACTTATACAGAGCGTCACAACCTGAAGACCTATTCTGTTTTTTTCTCCTGACTTCTTTTTCTTCTTCATTATTTTGTAAAAATAAATATCAAATCCAGCGCATAGGTACACAATACGCCAAATTTCGGTGCAAAGTAACTAAAAATTCTCCAATCTTACAAGTATTTAAGCCTTATTAACATTATAAACTTATTCCTAATCAAGTCTGAAGAACTGTAAACTCCAATCCTCTCTCCGTTTTCCCTACGCTCCTTCCTCGTTCTACCTTCGATGATAATACCATTATAATACCATAATATTACCATAATAATACCATTATATTACCATTCGCAATGGTATTTTTATGGTATCTTTATGGTATTTATATGGTATTTTAATGGTATTTATATGGTATTTACATCGGACTTACTTCCTACCAAGAGCGAGGGCAATCTCATCCCTATTTTTCTCCACTATTCCACCATTCTTCTTTCGCCTCCGCTGTTCCTCCGTAGATACTCCATCGATGGACTACTGATGGACTACTGATGGACTAACGATGGAGAATCTTCTAAGTTTCAAAAGGTAAACGAGTATTTTTCCGCTATAAACTAACAAATAGATTTTCGGGAAATTTCTTGGTGGTATTGGAAATTTTATATATTTTTGCCATCAAATAGCAAAATACAAATGAAGAAGATTATCATATTTTACATAGTGTGTTGTATATCCTATATCTTATTGGAATTAGCATCCAACCACGAACAAATAGACACTCGAGATTTCAGATTTGGATTCACCGTTCTTGTTTTATTTATAACATTAATATACATCCCTATATGCACAACAATTGTGGGGATTATGTATTATACAAAAATCAACAGAATAATATTATCAAATATTTTTTACGGCATTATATACTGTTTGTTCCCTGCCTTGTCATTAGAACTTGCTGAGGCTTTGGGCAACAAAGCTAATTTCCATTTAAATTGCATTAAATCCGATTACATTTTCTGTGAAATTTTTGTTTTACAAAATTTATTGATTATATGTTATGGGATAACAAAACGGTACATAAAAAAATGCAAGAAGGAATAGCTTAACATATAATTATTATAGCATCGTCAGATAAACGCGACAATAACCACTCTAATAGAATCTTCAATAATGAGAAAAGTACATATAATAATGTTTGCGTGTCAAATCGCAATAAACATATTTTTCCCCTTTCTACTTTTTGATGAATTATCAGGCGGAGAGGGGATAATTATCTTTGTATTTCCAATTTTCGTGTTTGTATATTTAGTGGCAGATATGTTCGTAACAACATTAACCACAGATTTAATAGTTGGAAATGTAAAGAAAGGAATAGCACGCATCATTTCTATTGCTGCACGTGATATTTTAATAATCTCATTATGGTTTTGTTTCCTTTTGAGCATAGGCATCGAATTCATAACACTCTGGGGAACTTTAAGTTACGCTCTACCTAAAGTGGTAAAAATAATTATATGCGACATAATCAATCATCAGAAATATTTAGATAAATATATTGAAATTTAATTTCCATTCCTAAACGCTAGGATTTCCATGTTTTTGTAAAAAACAACTTCAAGGAATTGAAAAAATCCATATTTATTTGGAAATTACATTAGTTTTTCTTAACTTTGCACTCATCAAATTTCAAAAACGTGCGCCAACCTTTTGGGGCTGACATACACTTTTGCTTTCGTGCGAGGAAGCACCCATCTAAATCGTAGAAATCCATAGAAATCGGAACAATGAGCACAATAATCTATCCTTCTCCAATTTTCGGACCTATCCATAGCCGACGCCTTGGCGTCTCGCTTGGCGTTAACCTTCAACCGGGTGATGGCAAGAGCTGCACTTTCGACTGCATATATTGCGAGTGCGGATTCAACGCGGATTTCCGTCCTCATACCCCTCGCCCTTCGCGTCAGGCTGTGGCAGAGGCTCTTGAGAACAAACTCATAGAGATGAAAAAGGAAGGAGTTACGCCCGATGTGCTGACCTTTGCAGGTAATGGTGAACCTACCGCCCATCCTGATTTCCTCAACATAATAGAGGATACTGTCAGAATCCGCGACAAGCATTTCCCTAACGCAAAGGTTTCGGTTCTGAGTAATGCTACGATGATAGGCAAGGAGGATGTCCGCAAGGCTCTGATGAAGGTTGACAACAATATTCTGAAGCTTGATACTATAGATGCCGAGTACATCAAACTTGTTGACCGCCCTACACAGCCCTCATACGATGTGAGGAATGTAATTGAGAACATGAAGAAGTTCAACGGACATTGCATCATCCAGACAATGTTCATGACAGGCACGACACAAGGCAAGAGCGTTGACAATACAGGCGAGGAGTTCGTTGCCCCTTGGCTTGAGGCTGTAAAGGATATTGCTCCAGAGATGGTTATGATATACACCATAGACCGCGAGACACCTGACCACGACCTTAGAAAAGCATCTCACGAAACTCTCGACGCTATCAAGGCGAGAGTGGAAGAGATAGGAATAAAGTGCTCGGCAAGCTATTAGAAAAGAGACCTTGGCCTCTCCCCCCCGCTTGGCACATACTCCGATGTTATCAACATCGGACTTCCCTCCATAGGGAGGGAGCTGGAAGGCGAAAGCAATCTGTAATTAAAAATTAGTAATCTATAAATATAACCAATTCCCCATTGTCGAATCGGCTCCCTCTCTACGGGAGAGGGCGGGGGGAGAGGCCTATTTCCAACTATGAAGAAATTATTTCTACTAATCCTTTCAATTCTGTCTCTGGGTGGCGCTAACGCCCAGACAAAAGACGAAGTGCTCGAATTGGCACGCAGGGCAAACAATTATTTCATGAATAAATGGCATGACCCTACAGATTCTGTTGACTTCGTAACAGGCCATGAAAGCAATCTCTGGACACGTTCCGTATATTATGAAGGACTTCTCGCGCTATACGACCAAGACCCTCAGGACCGCTATATGGCATACCTCGACAAATGGGGGAACTTCCATAAGTGGGGACCTTATAGGAGCGATTATGATACACAGGATGCCGACTATATGTGCTGTGGTCAGGTGTATTGTCAGAGATACTTCCTTGACGGTAACGAGGATAAGTACAAGAACATACAGAAGGTGTTCAACTACCAGATTGCAAACAACCGCCATAATGCGTGGACATGGATTGATGCCATACAGATGGCTATGCCGGGGTATGCTATGATGACAATGGCTACAGGCAATCGCAAATATATCAACTTTGCGATGAAATCATACATCTGGACGCGCGACACCTGCGGAGGAAAAGGTCTCTTCAACGAGGATGAAGGACTATGGTGGCGTGACAAGAATTTCGTTGCCCCATACAAGGAGAGTGACGGAAAGAACTGCTATTGGAGCCGTGGCAACGGATGGGTATTTACGGCATTATGCAGAGTGATGAATTACCTCCAGCCAACAGACAAATACTACAGCCAATTGCTTGGCGACTACAAACATATGGCAAAGGCACTTCTGCCAATACAGCGTGAGGACGGTTTCTGGAATCCGAGTCTCGTATCACAGGATTTCGCAGGTCCCGAATTCTCAGGCACAGCACAGTTCTTCTACGGTCTCGTATGGGGAGTAAACAAAGGTGTGCTCAACAAAAAAACGTATATGCCAGCCATACAAAAGGCATGGAACGCCCTAAAATCAAGCATCCATAAGGACGGTTTCATCGGCTACGTACAAGGCTCTGGCGACCGTCCGGCATCCTCACAGCCTATCGATTACAATCGCGAGCCCGACTATGACGATTACTCCCTCGGTCTCTTCCTCATGGGCGCATCCGAGTATTGCAAAATGCTGGAGTAGAAATGAAACTTCCCCTCCATATCAACCTCCTGCTGAGCACAATATTTCTGTTGTGCTCTCCTTATGCTTTTGCCCAGACAGAAAAAGCACGCGAGGTGGTGAGTCTCAACCGCGGATGGCTGTTTCACCTTGGCACAGCCTCACCTTCCATAACCGTTTCTCAGGCTGAGAATGAAGGCTGGAAGACAGTCAATGTCCCTCACGACTTCCAGATAGAGCAACCGTGGGTGGTTCCTGCTGCCGATGAAAAACCCGACAACAGCGATGCCGGAGCAAATATCCGCAGCCGACTCTCCGCACGAGGTTTCAAGGAGATGGGCGAAGGTTGGTATGTCCGCACATTCACCCCCTCAGCGGAAGAGAAAGGTCGTCGCGCCCTACTCGACTTCGAAGGCATCATGTACGTGGGAGATGTATATCTCAACGGTAATAAGGTAGGAGGAACTGACTATGGATATTTAGGCTTCGAGGTCGATGTCACAAATATGCTGAAGTATGGCGAGCCCAATACCATAGCCGTACATTGCGACACAGGCAAGCCGAATTTTTCACGTTGGTACACAGGAGGAGGCTTATTCCGTGATGTGAATATCATATATACAGATGCAGAGATGTATTTCCTTCGCCATCCTCTTTATATAACGACAAAGAATAACCGCGAGGTGAACATCACGGCCAACGTGCAATGTAATACTAAGCAGCCAACCATCACGATGCAGGTTTGCATTATCGCCCCTGACGGCTCGGATGTCAGCAAAAGCAAATGCGAGATAAAGCGCGTAAGGAATTATAAATATGGTCAGGAGTTAAAGATTCCAACTATAACGATAGATAATCCGCAACTCTGGGATTGCGAGCATCCAAACCTGTATTCCGCAAAGGTTCAGCTTCTTAGGGAAGACGGGACTATAGCCGACGAGATATCAGAAACATTCGGAATAAGGACTGTGGAGATAGGTCCCGACTTTGGTTTCCGACTCAACGGAAAGAAGGTTCTTCTCAAGGGATATGCCAACCACCATAGCCTTGGTGCTCTTGGTGCGGCTGCATATCCTCGTGCAATGGAGAAGCGCATAGAACTGATGAAGGCGTTTGGCATCAATCATATACGTACATCCCATAATCCTTATTCAAAGTCTTTCCTCGACCTTTGCGACAAGCACGGCATACTCGTACTCGATGAGCTCTACGACAAATGGAACGACCAATACGTAGGTGGTGGACGTGCACATTACCAAGACCTCTGGCAAGCACATGTCAAGGATTTTGTAACCCGTGACAGAAACCATCCATGCGTAGTGGCATGGTCATTGGGCAATGAGCTTCAGTCGTATAACGATATGCCTTTCAATGACTTCGGTGTTACGCAGTTCAAGTTGCAAAAGACACTCCTTCAGCGTTACGATTATACTCGTAAGGTGACAGTTGCTATGCATCCTCGCTATCGTAATTGGGAAACGGATTCCCTCCCCTGTGATCTTGCAATGGTTACAGATTTCCAGTCGTATAACTATCGTTATATGTACTTCCCTGGCGATGGGAAACGATTCCCTTGGATGACCTTTTACCAGTCAGAGGCATCCGTTGCAGCCATGGGCGAGAACTATTTCGCTATGGACCTCAACAAGGTCATAGGCCTTGCCTATTGGGGTGCCATAGACTATCTCGGCGAGAGTCAGGGATGGCCAAAAAAGGGTTGGTCGCAAGGTGTTTTTGACCTCTCACTTGAGCCTAAACCGAAGGCATACTATATGAAATCATTCTTCAAAGATGACGAACCTCTCGTGCATATTGCCGTAACTGACACTAAGGAGGATGCCATGTGGAACGGCATTCAGACAGGTAACGATGGTATGAGCGACCATTGGAACCGTACTCCCGGAAAGAAACTCGCCATCACCACCTATACCAATGCCGACGAAGTGGAGCTTATAGTCAACGGCAAGAGTTACGGAACAAAGAAGAACGACCTCCACAGCGCAAAGATGCGGAATCAGATACGCTGGAAGGGCATAGAATATCAGCCTGGTTATTGTGAAGCCATTGCAAGGACTGACGGGAAAATCGTTGCCCGACATCGCATTGAGACAACAGGCAAGCCTGTCAAACTCATCATCGAGAGCGATAACGACAACTGGAAAGCCAACGGCATAGACCTACAACATCTCCGTATCATAGCTCTCGACAGCAAGGGCCGTCGTGTAGCTACCGCTCCGGGCGTTGTCAAAATAAAGATAACAGGCGATGCAACCATAGCTGCAATGAGCAATGGTAATATCAGTTCCGACGAACTTGCCGTTACCGACCATCAATCGCTCTTCAACGGCTCATGCCTCGCCATTCTACGTTCTGGCACCACCCCTTCACAAATCACCCTCACCGCAGAATGTGAAGGAATGAAATCAGCAAAGATAAAGTTGATGACAAAGTAATTACAATTAATAATTAATAAACGTGAGTTCGACGAAAACACTTTATTTTAAAGTATTTTCGTCGAACTCACGTTAAAAATAGTTTTATGTTAATTGCAAAAGCAAAAAAAATATAGTCACAAAATATCTCAGAATTTCCATATAACGCCGAAATTCACGTTACCACCATTGCCGCAGAATCCAAATCCATTACTTGTTGATGTATATTCAGCATTTTCGTAATTGCTGTTATGCGTATCACCTGTTATTTCGCTATGAGTATAGCCTAAGAAGCCAAGATTCAGTTCAAGGGCTACATTATCAGACAAATCGATTAGCATACCAGGACGCAGTCCGATATCAAACGAGTTCGTTTTTCTACATTCAGAATCATGAACATCACGATTATCATTGTTATCGTCATAATGCCTTTTGTCTTTTTCTTTTCCCCATCCTATAGAGACACCGCCATCTACATAGAAAGACACTATGCCAGACCTAGCAAATGTATAGCGGACAAACGGAGTAACCAAAAATTCATCACTTGATGCGTTTATTTCTTCTAAACCATGCGAAGACGAACCTTCATAAGTAGTTTTATTATCCCCAGAACTATAATCGAACGCCAATCCGACAGCCCATTTGTCATTGAAATCATATCCGACCTTAGGACCGAAATACAATTGGGTCGGAGTATTATTCGATTTCGAAAAACTTCCATTTTGACCTTCTTTATCAAATTTGGAGAATCCAACACTTCCTCCCACCCATATCTGGGCATTTGCTGAGAGTGAACACATAGCCACGAAAGTGGCAACAATAATTTTTCTCATAATTTTGTAATAATAATATTGGTTTGTTATATTGAAAAAGAAATTCCTTATGATTACCAATTCTTAAAGTCTTATACCTTCCTTTACAGCTTCATCGAATTCTTCTTTAGTACATGGTTTGCGTATTAACCAATATGAAACATTTCTTTTCTTGTCAGAAAACCTTTCATCTTCAACAGTAGAACCATTTACATATAATTCCCACCCTAAAGAATTCAGGAGCATCAGGGCAGCAGCTTAGATGTAAAATCTTATCATTTTCCCTTCTTCATCTTCCATTTTTTTTACATTCTTGACATCATCCAGATATGCACGAACATTCATATTTGTCACGCCACCATAAAAAGTGGCTATGTTATAGATGCAATACTGCTTTTCTGTTGTCTGAGCAGATGCAAACAACGGAAGACTGATAATTGTCAGTAGTAATAACGCTTTCTTCATCATCTTCTTTATGGTTTTAACTGGGTTAGTATAATATTTGAGGTAGTACAATATTGGTCAAAAATCTAAGGATAAGTTCCCATTTTCAATTTCCAATCGTAAATCGCCCTAATATCTGAGTGCAAAACTACACATAAACGGGTGAAAAGTTTCAGGATTTTCCCTTTTTCCGATTAGGAATTCCCCCAATATGCAGAAGGGGTTTCCCTATTGTTTTTTTTTTTGTTTTCTCAACTCTTAAACGACTACTTCAAAACCTTTTTGACCATTCTTTTTGTTGTTTCATTTTTTTTCTCTAACTTTGCATTCGCAAAATCGAAGACCGTGCGCCAGCCTTTAAGGGCTGACACGCACTTTTTGCTTCATGCGAGGATGCTGGGCACGTTGCATTCGCAAAATCGAAAACCGTGCGCCAGCCTTTAAGGGCTGACACGCACTTTTTGCTTCATGCGAGGATGCTGCACACACTGCAGTGTCATTTGACATTTGACTTCATTAATTAATGAAACATGGTATATAGTATAGAGAAAATCACCACGCTTTTAGGCGCGCGTCGCTATGGTGAGAAGGATAGCAACATCGCTTTCCTGCTTACTGATAGCCGTTCTTTGTCTTTTCCAGAAGAGACACTTTTCTTCGCCCTCCAATCAGAGCGTAATGATGGACATAACTATATAGAGGACCTGCACCACAGGGGCGTGAGGAACTTCTGCGTTAGCAACTCCTATTCAATCCCTACGGATAAGGAATGGGAAGACACTAATTTCCTTGTCGTTCCATCTACTCTTGCCGCCCTCCAGAGACTTGCAGAGCGTCACCGTGACGAATTTGATATTCCTATCGTCGGCATTACGGGTAGTAATGGCAAGACTGTGGTGAAGGAATGGCTGTATCAGTTGCTTATGCCTTCCATGCACGTAACGCGTTCTCCTCGCTCATACAACTCGCAGATTGGCGTCCCGCTTTCCGTATGGAAACTTAACGAGAGAAGTGCCGTGGGCATCTTCGAGGCTGGAATAAGTCAGATGGGAGAGATGCAACGCCTTGCGGATATCATACAGCCTACCATCGGTGTGTTCACCACGCTCGGACAAGCTCATCAGGAGAATTTCCATACACTCGAAGAGAAATGTCATGAAAAGTTCCTGCTTTTCAGCGATTGCGATGTTTTGGTATATCCACAGGACAATGACATTGTTTTCCGTGAACTCAAGAAATGTGATTTCAAGGGCGAGAAACTTGGCTGGTCGTTTACCGACCCTTCCGCAGCATTCTATATTAACAAGGTAGAACAGGAAGAGACGGGGACGAAGATACATTATACTTATACACAGCCCCTCACCCGTCCTTCAGACACCCTCTCCCCAGGTGGCGAGGGAAAAGTTACTAATGAACCTTCAAGAGAATGCCCACAACAAGAAAATGTAACATCCTCCTCGCCCCTTGGGGAGAGGATGCCCGAAGGGCAGGTGAGAGGCTATTCCTTTACCATTCCTTTCATAAGCGAGGCTTTCGTTGAGGACTCAATAGCAGCAGCCGTTGTTGCCCTTCACCTCGGCATCCCCCCTACGCAATTGGAAGATCGCATGCCTACTCTTGAGCCAGTTGCCATGCGACTTGAGGTTAAGGACGGACAGAGAGGATGTACACTTATAAACGACTCCTATAACTCTGACCTTGCATCGCTAGACATAGCTCTCGACTTCATGCAACGTCGCCCTGACCATAAAGGACGTAAGCGCACGCTGATTCTCAGCGACATATATCAGTCGGGTGTTAATGACGCGGAACTCTACAAGGAGGTTTCAGAACTTGTTGTAAACCGTGGCGTTGAAAAATTCATTGGCATCGGTAAGGCTTTGAAAAACTGTGCTGATATCATAAAAATTGAGGATAAGTCATTCTTCAAGACAACCGAGGATTTTATTGCAAGCTCTGTATTCTCATCTCTTCACGACGAGGTAATCCTCATCAAGGGCGCACGTAGTTTCGGCTTTGACAGGATTACCGACTTGCTTGTAGAAAAGGTTCATGAGACAACGCTTGAGGTTAATCTCAATGCCCTTGTGGATAACCTCAACCATTATCGCTCTTTCATGAAGCCAGAGACAAAGCTTGTCTGCATGATTAAGGCCGACGGCTATGGTGCTGGAGCTGTGGAAATTGCGAAGACTCTTCAGGATCATCGTGTTGACTATCTCGCCGTTGCCGTTGCCGATGAAGGCGTTGAACTGAGAAGGGCAGGCATTACTGCGAATATCATGATCATGAATCCGGAGATGACGGCATTCAAGACCATGTTCGACTATGAGCTTGAACCTGAGGTGTATTCCTTCCGCCTTCTCGAGGCTCTTCGTCATGCAGCAAGGAAAGAGGGTATCACAGGATATCCTATACATATAAAACTTGACACTGGTATGCATCGTCTAGGCTTCCATCCTATCGATGATATGCCAAAGCTTATTGAGTATCTAAATAATCAGAATGCACTCATTCCACGCTCAGTGTTCTCTCATTTCGTAGGCTCTGACGGTGACAACTTCGACGAGTTCTCTGACTATCAGTATGACCTATACCTGAAGGGAAGCACAGCTCTTCAGAATGCTTTCGAGCATAAGATCCTACGTCATATCTGCAACACGGCAGGTATAGAGCATTTTCCTGAGCGTCAGATGGATATGTGCAGATTAGGGCTTGGTCTCTATGGCATTAATCCACGAAACAACAAAGTTCTCTCTAATGTCAGCACATTGAAGACGACCATTCTTCAGATTCGCCATGTTCCGGCAGGAGAAAGCATAGGATACAGCCGTAGGACTATTCTTGACAAGGACAGCATCATTGCCGCTATTCCTATAGGATATGCAGATGGTCTTAACCGCCACCTCGGCAACCGCCATTGCTATTGTCTGGTGAACGGCAAAAAGGCGGAGTATGTCGGTAACATCTGCATGGACGTATGTATGATTGACGTTACGGATATTCCTTGCCAGGAAGGTGACAGCGTTGAGATCTTCGGTGACAATCTGCCTGTAACAGTTCTGTCCGATACCCTCGACACTATCCCATACGAAGTATTGACAGGGGTAAGCAATAGGGTTAAGAGGGTGTATTTCCAAGATTAAATAATGTTAATTCTTCCCTATTCTCATTATTATTCACTACCTTTGCAGACAATTAACTATAGCATAAACATGGAACAAGGATGATGGAATAAAGAATAAAGTTTGATGGTTTTGCAAGCAAATACAAACAAGTAGTCAACTTTCAACCTTATTCTTTATTCCAAAAACCTAACTAAAACTATGACTCCAATACAGACAAACAAAATGACCAACTGGCGTTGGGTGATGTGTGCGATGCTCTTCTTCGCAACAACAGTAAATTACATGGACCGTCAGGTCCTGTCGCTCACTTGGAAGGATTTCATCTCGAAGGATTTCCATTGGACTGATGATGACTATGGTACAATCACAGCCGTATTCTCTATTTTCTACGCTTTCATCTCGCTCTTTGCAGGTAAGTTCATCGACTGGATGGGCACAAAGAAGGGCTATATCTGGGCAATCATAATATGGAGTCTCGGCGCATGTCTCCACGCAGCATGTGGATGGGCTACATTACATCTTGCCGACACAGGATGGTTCGGTGAGAATGTAGTAAAGGGAACATTAATGTTCACCTCTATTTCCGTATATCTCTTCCTCGCCTGTCGTATCGTACTTGCTATGGGTGAGGCAGGAAACTTCCCTGCAGCCATCAAGGTAACAGCGGAATACTTCCCAAAGAAGGACCGTGCATACGCCACAAGTATGTTCAACGCAGGTTCAAGCGTTGGAGCACTTGCAGCCCCACTCACCATACCTATCCTCGCAGCTGCAATGGGATGGGAGATGTCATTCATCATCATTGGTGCCATCGGTTTCATCTGGGCTGCAGCATGGGCATTCATGTATGAGCACCCACATCAGAGCAACAATGTAAATGAGGCTGAGCTTGCTTACATCAACTCTGATGAAAAGCAGGAAGAAATAGCAACTGATTCAGAAGACAACGGTCTGAAACTCTCTTTCGGTGAATGCTTTACATATCGTCAGACATGGGCATTCATCGTTGGCAAAGCTCTTACCGACGGTGTATGGTGGTTCTTCCTTTTCTGGGCTCCAGCCTACTTCTCTGAGCTTGGTCATCCATCAAACACATTCACAGGTCAGATGCTTATCTTCGTACTCTACCTCATCGTAACTGTACTCTCAATCTATGGTGGATACCTTCCAAAACTATTCGTTGAGAACAAGGGTATGAATCCATACGCAGGTCGTATGCGTGCGATGCTTATCTTTGCATTCCTCCCTATCTTTGCTATGTTTGCACAGCCTCTTGCAGGTGTAAGCGTTTGGTTGCCATGTATCATCATCGGTCTTGCAGGTGCAGGTCATCAGGCTTGGAGCGCAAACCTCTACTCTACTATCGGTGATATGTTCCCTAAGAGTGCCATCGCAACTATCACAGGTATAGGTACTATGTTCGGCGGACTTGGTTCATTCCTCATCAACAAAGGTTCTGGTATGCTCTTCACATACGCCGAAGGTCAGGGCGATGCCTTCACATTCTTTGGAGCGACAGGCAAGCCAGCCGGATATATGATTATCTTCTGCTATTGTGCCGTTGCCTACCTCATTGCTTGGACATTGATGAAGACACTTGTACCAAAGTATAAGCCGATAGTCGAATAAAGTGTAGTGTTTAGAGATTAGTGTGTAATGTGCCTCCTCTAACCTCTAAACACTAAACTCTAAACACTAAACTCTACCCCCTAACCTCCAAACATGACCGAGGAACAAGTACTCAACAAACTCACGACATTATGCGCACGTGGAGAGCATTGCCAACAGGAGATGCTCGATAAGATGCGTCGTTGGGAGATAGACAAGAGCGTTCAGGCTCGTGTAATGGAATATCTCATAAAGGAGAAATTCATTGACGAGGAGAGATACACACGCTGTTTTGTTGAGGAAAAGATAAAATTCAACGGTTGGGGGCGCAAGAAGGTAGAGCAAGCCCTCTATATGAAACGAATCCCAAGTAGCATCTACACCCCGATTCTCGATGAAGTAGATGAAAAGAACTATGAGGATATACTTCGTCCGTTGCTTGAGGCAAAACGCAAGACTGTAACGGGAAAATCGGAATACGAGATAAGAGGTAAACTCATTCGCTTCGCACTCTCCCGAGGTTTTGAGATGGATGAGATACTTAAAATACTAGATTAACCAACCCCTTTCCCGTCCGAAGAGCGGGAAAGGGGTCGTTTCTTTTATATAATCTTCGGTTGATGCACCTCCTGCGCCTTTGCCTTTGAAGCAAAACCAAGCGCAAGGATGCTTATTTTCACGTTATCTGCTTTCAGAATCTCATTCGCACACGAGATAGTAGTTGCACCGGTGGTTATAACATCATCCACTATAAGCACATGCTTGCCCTTGATAGCATCAGCATCCTTCAGAACAAAGACATTATCCACATTATCACGGCGTTCCTCTCGGGTTAGATGCGTCTGGCTTCTGTCAAAACTTTTTCTTATAACGACATGTCTCTCAATAGGTATCCCTGTAGCCTCGCTTATCCCCCGAACTATCATTTCACTCTGGTTATAGCCACGCATCATTCTTCTTCTGATACTTACAGGTAACGGGATAATACAGTCGATATCATCAAAGAATCCCTTCATCTCATCAGCAAGCATTTCTCCAAGTTCAATGGCGATACTAGCCCGTCCATGATATTTCGCGCCATATACAAGTCTGGCTTGGGCAGACTGAGGAGTGAAATAGAAATAGGCGACAACCTTCTCTACCGGAATCTTCCCCCAATACATCCTCGCCAAAGGATTATCGTACGGCTGCTCCCAGAACATAGTCCTCGGTATGTCCACGTTGCATCGCAGACATAAAGGATGCTCGTCAAGCTCAAGACGCTTGCCACATGCGGGGCACATCCTCGGGAAAAAGAAATCGAGAAGGGAAGAAAGCATATAGTTCATTACTTTCCGAGCCTGCTTAATACTCCTTTAAGCTCAGAATAAGAGACCATGATATCCACATGATCCTTGGAGCCCTCAATCTGGTATCTGTAGCCAACATTCTTACGCAAGGTTATCATAGCCTCAATAAAGGTTCGTGAGCTAGGCTCATTTGCCAATGCTGCAATAACACCCTGTTTCATGGCGTTTTTGTCCGCCATCCTCAATCCCTCGATAGTATAGAGACTCTTTGAAAGAGTTGCCAGATAAACATAATTGTCACCCTCCCAGAATGCATCAACAATTTTCACGCCACTCCCCACATCTGTAGGCATCCTGTTGCGCTCCAGACGTGTGATATTAGCAATAAGCTTCTCAGCAGCCGCAGTACCTGTAAGAATGAAATTATCCGTATTTGCCATTTCCTCCTTACAGATAGTCACAGATGCCACCTTGCCAGAAGTTTTGCCCTTATACTTCAAGACCAAAGATGCATCTGCATCAGCAATCTCCTTTACCATTTTCTGAAAAGCGTTATTACGAGCCACCATACATTGGAAATTCTCCTTTACCAAAGTGGTATCCTTTATCAATCCGTCAATATCATTCAACTTTTCATTCAAGAGATATGTCAATGTCACCACATCATCCTCATAGGTAACAGTCGTCAAATCACCCATACTGCCCAATCTGACAGGCAGCTCCTTTTGTACTTTCTCGATCTCCATTTTCAGCAGCGTTTTCTTCGCACCGTTGGAATCACAAGACAAAAGCATCAACACAACCGATGCCAGCATCAACACATTACAAACAATTCTTTTCATAAAAATATAATTAACAATTAACAATTCAAGTTTCGCTTGTCCGAAACTGTCTGTAAGACAGTACTATTCGTAACCCCGTACATACGAGTGAAACGAGAATGTGCGGGGATATAGTGTCAATCTCCATTACTGCCTGGAGGGCAGTACATCACCAATCAGGTACAGCCTTCCAGGCTGCTAATGTAGTTGTTGTTTGCTATCCGAGGGCATCCTCTCCTTCGTCGAGTATGCACCTCGGTTACTCATAGTGTTGCCTTCCAGGCAATTACGAACAAGCAAAAACAGAATCAATAATTAACACCTGCGAAGTTTGATGAGCTTTAGCGAATAATTAACATGAAGCAATTAACATGGAAACAATTAACACGTAGGGCGTGAGACATGTTAATTGTTAATTGCAACCATCCTTTCTTAGAAGACTGGCTATATGTTTATTCGAAACCTTACGCAAGCGATTAAGCAGAATCAGCACAGCAATACTCAGCAGACACGCAATATCCGGAAGCACAGATTGCACCATCAGGAATCCGTCATAAAGTCCGTGAGCCAATATAGGTATTCCGATGGCAAGCATCAAATACATCGGTTTCTTACCCACATTACTTGCAAAATGCGCCAAGGAATAGAAATACCCCATGATAATGGCGAAGAAGAAATGACCGGGAATGGCGAACAACGCACGCATGACACCTACTCCAACCCAATTATCATAGTTATCAAACAGATACAGAACATTCTCTATACCTGCAAATCCTAGTCCTATACAGACAGCATACACAATTCCGTCGAAATGCTCGTCAAAATACTTATTGTTTCTCACCACAAGCCACAGCATTAGGAATTTGAAACATTCCTCAGGAATAGCAGCACCGAAGAAGGCAAAAGCCAACTGTCCTGTAACCGTCGTACTCTCCTCGCTATACAGTCCCATCTCCTTGAAAGGAACGGAAAGCAGCATAGACAATGGTGCGGAAAGCACCCCGAAGAACAAAGCCTTCACCAACTGCCATGTAGGTTCCGGATTATTCTTGTCCTTTCGGTATATGAAGTATAGCGCAATAAGCACAGGCAATAAAGCCGCAACGAATATCAAAGTATCATTACTAAGCATAGTATTTTCAGAAACTCACAAGAAAAACAGAAGTTAAAGTTATTTTGCAAAGATACAACATTTGACTGAAAAACAAGAATAATCTATCAAGAATTTACACTTTTCCAAGATAAGTAGGTGTACATAATTATTTTTATAATGATTGTGCTGATTAGTGATGCATATTCCGTGTCTAAAATAAAGGAGTGTAGTGACTCCTACTCGACTGTTTTTAGGTGCGGAAGATGCGCAGTAGGCGGTGTAAGGATTGTAAAAGTAATTATGTACACCTACTTATTCTCATACGACAACCATCTAAGCAAATAACCCCTCATCTATGAGAATGGCATCAACAGCATCATAGAGTGCTTTCCAGTAACGCAATTCCGTCTTGCGTTTCTCATCACTACCAATGTCCGAATATGAGATGCTGTAGATATGCACGAAATCGTATGGATTGCTCCTTGATGCCAAGATGTTCCATTTCTTTGTCTGACTATAAATAGCATCATACTGCAACGTAAAATTCTCTGCCATTTCAACCTGCTCTACCCCAGCTCGCATTATGTTAGCAAACTCCTTCAGATTATTCGACTTTGACATACCATGCTCATACACAGAAGAATATACACATGCAAAGAATTGTGACGGAGGCACGGTCTGACCATTGTCAAGAATCATCCTACCGTTCTCAAAACGTGTCTCAATGATATGTCCGATGACATCAACCAGCCGTTTGCCCGCCACCTCATCATCTATATACGTCACCTTTGGTCTGCCACCCTTACGAGGTTTCTTCAAATGATTCGGCTTAGAAATGACCGGCGAATCAGCAAGCCATGCCTGCTGTATCATGGAATGCAACTGCTGGGCAAAGTCCTGTGCATGCTTGGCATACGGAGAATCCTTGTCCACCATATTGATTGCAGAGTAAGCAGTCGTAAGCCCTGCCTTTACCTCTTCCCATTGTCTCTTATGCTCTTCAAGTGTCTTCATAGGCAATCAACGAATAGGAAAAGTGGCTTTATATATACAATCTCCAATCTCTTCATTTTCCTCTTTATCGAGAGGCAACTGACGAAACTGTACAATGGAGGCATCAGGAAACTCTGTCCTAAGTCTATGATAGTCAGCCATTGTCAAGGCTGATCCGAAGACGAGAAACAATGGTTTATCAACTTTCCTAAGTTCGGAAAGAATCTTTGCATTAAGACCGCATGTATAGCATGCCAGATATCTATCACAAACATCAACCTGCATCAAAACTGGCATTAGGCGGAAATAGGCGAGTATGATACAACTCTCTGCCTGACTGCCAACCAGACTTGACAGTTCAGCCTCAGACTTCAACAAATCAACATGCCCAAAGAAAGGCTCCTCTGACTTAGTAAAATGCTCCATTACAGCCTCCTGAACTTTCAGCAAGGAGAAGTACAAGTGATAGTCGCCAAAGAAATGACGGAACTGAGCATTTGAACGGTATTCCACACGGACATTGTTCTGCAGCACATCGAGCAACCTGTCAGGTCTCAACAATGACACAACGGCAGTCTCTGCTGGTACCTGAAATCCCACAGGAGGCTCTTCACCCATTAGCGAAGGCCAAGGCTTGAAATCATCAAGAGTATCAATCGGTGAGCCTACCAGAGTTGTCTCCCCATTGGAAATGACACAAAATTGCAGATAGGTACGAAGCACATAATCCTCATCCAGTTCATGCCTCATAGCCTCGTATGCACGCTGACAGGCGGCATCGCCAACCTCATCTGGCTCTATGGCAATAGCGACCAGCGGCAAGGTATTCACGCAGATCACATAATCCCAAAGGAAATCCGCATCCACTCTGCCCTGCCAACACTCAACCGCACGAAATGTATTAGCGCCTACATTCTGATAGTCAATAAGTTTCATGCTGTTCTTCACCCAGTCAATCTCCCCATTGTCGTTCATCTCTCGGTAAGGATTCGGATATTCATACTCCATACCCGACTTCAGATACCCATGAAACAAATTCGTTGCCTCTTCTATTGGCATACTAAATGGATCCTTGAAATTTGGAGGAAGACAGGCAATATCTGCGGTAAGGCCTTCTCCATAAAAGAAAGCCTCATCCTTATTTATCTGGGTAAGATCGCGTGTAAGGAAATCCACGTCAACCTCAGGATTCTGTTTGTAGCAGAACCACTTATCGTTTACTTTCATCCTGTCACGATGAAAGCACTCATACCCAAGACTACCCAGATACTGCGACAATCTTTTTCTGAATCCCGATAGTTTTCTTTGACCTTTTCTCATGATTATGATTTTGCTTGCTAAATTACAACTTTTCTTTTGAATCCACAAATAAAATCTGTTATTATTCCAAGTTTCGCTTGTGAAATATAACAAAAACCTTAAAAACACCTTCAAGTTTGCATGCATCTATGAAGCCTGCGCCGTCTTGATTAAATGAAAGCCTTGTAAGCCTTTGGGCTTCCTGTCTTTCATCCAATCAAGCCGTCACCCTCTGCGAGGGCTTAAAACTTGAAGGTAAAAAACAAGAAAAAGCAAATCAATTAACAATTAATAATTAACATTCGGCTTTTTCCTGTTTTTTACCTTAATGTCTTGCCGTAGGCCTGATATGAGTATTTATTTTATCTGTAAGCCCAAAGGCTTACAAGGAAAATAAAACCTCATAGCAGAAGAGACTCTGTAAGAGGCTCTAAGACATTAAGGGGTTTTTATTGTTTTTGTTATATACAACACACGAAAGTTGAATTATTTCAAAAATGACAAACATTCACGGAAAGCATCATCACAAGAATAGGCATCAAGAAGAGTGTTGTCATTGAGAACCAATGCCTGACGGGAAGCCAAGCTCTTCTTGCCTTTCATCCTGCGATGAATAAAGGCAACGCCTACAACCTTTTCCGATATTCCCTCACATGAAATGCCAAGACATCCTGCATTGTTCACCCACTTCATGCCCGAAGAATTAAGCAAATGATCATCATGACCTATTGTGACATCCTGCACATAAAGCCTTACACGTGGTACTCGACCTTCTCCACTTGCCACAATAGGCTGTGAAAGCATCAGCAGTTGCAGTTCATCACCTTGCTTCCAACCATTTGTTTCTGACAGAATTGCCATAGAAAGAGCCTTGATCGTAGTCTCAGAATTGATTTCCAAGTCTCCGATACAGATATCAGAAACGAAAGTGCCATCAACGAAAGAGCATACAATAGTTTCAAGCGTACCATCAGAAACAACATATGGAGCAATAACGAAACAACCACCATACTGACTATCTGCGCCCGATAGCCACACAGGCATCTGTTTCATATTCTGGCTACGAAAGGCGGCATAAACCTTCCTGCCATCATCGCAACCCTGAAAGTTACGCCCTACTCCACTCTTCAGAAGTTTATAAGTCTGAAGGATGTTATTCAAACGAAGTCTGCCACGCATCTGCGCATCAGACTGAGGATTATTAACTGTTGGCAACTCACTAACTATTGTGCAGTCGCCATAACGAGTGTAGCGATGGTTTCCAACCTTGCCACTTATCTGAGTATTTTTTAATATTGCCATAATGATATTTTTATTCAAGTTCCACTTGAATGTGAATAGTTAAGAGTGACGAGTGAAGAATTTAAGTTTGTATTGACGTTTCTAACCGTTAATTGCCCTTTTGCGATAAAGTGTAATTTAAATTTTTCACTCTTCACTTTTCACTCTTCACTTGAATATTCATTCCAACCTCAATTCTGATCCAATCAATCTCCAATCGGGAATTGGAGTTGAATTGGACCTGAATTGGACCTGAATTGGAGCTGCCTACGAGGATTAACGTGACAAAGACTTCTGATTGCTTGTTCTAATCGGTATGCTAACCATTGTACCCAAACAAAAAAAGTTTTTTTTGCGTTTTTCCTGTCACACCGTCACACTTACTGATAGTCAATATGTTAGGCGTGACAGGAGGATTTCTCTCCTGTCACATTCCCGTCACATATTCAGGCAGCTTGTATTGGAACAACGTAATAAACAGTTCCAAGTCGAGTATGTCGGGTATCAAATCCCAACGTTTTGAGATGCTTTCCAAGAATTGCCATATTCCTGCAATTAACTCTAACCTCAGGAAAAGTCTTCCGGATCAATCCATATACTTCCTTGATACTGATTGGTTCAATGTTTTCAACGGATTCAGGTTTGCCTATACTGTTGGAAATCATCTCGTCAAGGCTCAGCACCTTGTAATAAGGTGCGTTTGCTTGCTGAAGTTCCAAGGTCTCTTCATTGGTCAGCCAATAGCGCATGTTCTTTTGTCGAAGCTCATACACAAGTTGAGCATAGAACTGATCATACTCAATGGCAGTATCATTGTCAATCAATTCGCCATCAGGTATTCTGATACATAGATAACGACGACTGCCCGTTAGATCCTGTAACGGATGCAGATTGTTCGTAGTTGAGACGAATGACGCATAACGATGACGGTCACTCTGCACACGACCATAGATCTGACGCCCATTCACCTTCGACTTAGAGAGTGTCTGCTTCAGCTCAGCCTGTTGTGAAGCCTTAATCTGGTCAAGCTCATCGATGTTGACAATAAGATTATTGGTCATTGCCATTTCCTTGTCGAACTTATTGCCAAGATTGATATGATCGAGATAGTACCTGCGGAACTGTGGTGGCAACAGACGTTGGCAGAACGTACTCTTTCCACATCCCTGACTACCGATAAAAGTAGGTACGCACTCATTGCCATGAAGCATATCCATGTGTAGCCAATGGGCAACAGCCGAGCGAAGCCAGATAGCGAACCAATACTTCTGCTTGTCAGAAAGTCCCGGAATGCAACCAAGCAAAGCCTCAACACGATCTACCCCATCCCATTGAGGAAGAGCATTAAGATACTCGACAATAGGATCATAAGTTTGTGTCTGCTCGCTGTTTATGATAGCATTCACAAGCGACTTTATACCCTTGACCTCATCACCAAGTTCCTTGAGGCAATTAATAACGATACTGTTCTGAGCCTCGCATGAGAGTACTCGGAAAGCAACATTCTCGGAAGCAGAACGCTCACGAAACTCAATCTGCTTGCTGAGCACGTTATTACGAAACTCATATTTCTCATGGAGGAATTCTTCCACCAGCTCCACCTCTGAGAGGCCTCCTCCTAATTGCTGGTCGTTAAGTTCCGAATTTGTCATAATTCTATAATATTAAGGTAAGTAAATCCATTTGTGACAGTAATGTGACAGGAGAGAAACGCTCCTGTCACGCCTAACACACTGACTATCAACGAGTGTGACGGTGTGACAGCAAAATCGTGAAAAAACTTTTTTTATTTTTCATACGCTTTTTTGTATTTTGGAAGTCTTAGGACTAAAGTTTAGAGTTGAGAGTTTAGGGGGTAGAGTTGTGCACTTCACACTAAACCCTAATCGCTAACCACTAAACATTCTCGACTTATTCGACTGCGAAGTTAGTAATAAAAAGCATAGATACCAAAACAAACAAACCAAACAAATTCAGAGGTGAATTCGTTTGGTTTGTTTGGCATTTTTAAAGGCTATTGGCCAATAAAAATACTTTTTTATGTCTGAAGAAATAGTAAAATCTCCCCAAGTACCTGTTTTTGCTCATTTTTATGTTATCTCCCCTTAAAAAACAATAAGTTTTGTTAACCGTTTGTATGGTTACACATTATATTAAATATCTTTGCATAAAATTTTGCAATTATTTTGCATATTTTGACATGACGATTAGTATTTGATTGGCGAAGTCATAAATGAAATGCCTAAATCTTATTGTCAATGACGAAACAGACGATTCGTAAAGTGTGGTAATTATTTAATAATAACATAAGACTTAAAAGAATGAAGACGTATTTACTTCAATCTTTTCTGCTACTGTTCGGGATAACGACGGCCTATGGACAGGTGAACCTGTCAGAGATGCCGAATGAATCTGCCGACAGCTTACAGAAAAGCAAGATCCGTTATTTCTCCCCAGGCAAGGGAGGAAAGGACAGAGTGTGGGACTTCTCCCGTAAACTCGGCTCAAAGGAGTCGGCACAGGTGATGTTCTTCAAGGACAGCACAGGTGTGGTATCGGTCGTTGAGCCGGGAAAGATTCTCTACTATCGCACTACTCCCGACACGCTCGTACAGTTTGCGAGCGAGTCACCTTTGGAGAAAAGGGAGTATGTAAGAAAGAAACTCTCCAAGAGATTCCCTCTCGAATATGGTGACTCTATCGTAGGCAAGCGGTTCAGATGCGAGGGAATGTATTGCGGTAATCATCCATTCCGTGAGGTTGGCACAAAAACCGTCAAGGTTGATGCCAATGGTTCCATAGTTCTTGCAGAGAATGATACTGTAAGGAACGTTCGGAGGGTACATACCATAGACTCATATTCCATCTGCATGGATATTGATTCCGCAGCCCTCGACACGGCTAAACTAACGCAAATCATTGACGAGCGTTACGAATGGTATCTACCAGAGTCTCAATATCCTATTATCGAGGATGTGACAAGCACCACTTATCTCAATCTGGATCCAATAGGCACTACAAGATACGCCTACTGCAACCTGCCGGAGGATAAGGTAGCTTATTACATCACTCCGGAGGATGAGGATGCAACCGACGAGCCTGACAACTCATTTGACGAGGTACAGGGTGAGCCAGACATTATCCACTACAAGGTAGAGACCAATGGCGGAGTGGTGAACCTCACCTACGACCTTGATGCTGAAGCAACTATCAGCACTATTGTTGCGAGCCACATGGGTATGACCTACAAGCAGAGGACATGGAATCAGCAGGCTGGTCAGGGCTACTCTACCCAGATTGATTGCAACGGATTGCGTCACGGCACGTATATCCTTTACATTAACGTTAACGGAAAAATCTATAGCGAGAAGGTTACATTATGAAAATTACGACAAAATTAAGAATATCCACAACAATGGTAATCCTATTGTTGTCAGGCTTGCATGTCATGTCCCAGAACCCTACCAATGCGGTAATGCCACAGATTCCCCCAAGCCCACAGGCCGTCGCCTTTAATCGTCTTGGAGAATATCAGGTGAACAACAACTATGGTGCTCCAGACATAAATATCCCACTTTGGGAAATTGATTTTCATGGATACAAGATTCCATTGTCTTTGCATTACGAGGCAAATCCCCTGAAGCCTGGTTATTGTTATGACGTCACGGGGATAGGATGGACTCTGTCTGGCAATTCTTGCGTTTCAAGAACGATTAAGGACAGAGCCGACGAACTGCCAGGTCCCTTTGAAATAGCTAGTTTTACCTTAGATTCTTTTACTGACAAGCGAGGGAATGCAAGAAAATACAAAAACGAAAAAGATAGGCTTCATGAACTGAATTTTCAATATGACACTTACAACATTGTTTTACCATCAGGCAGAAGCATCCCTTTTTTCATGTATGTTCAAAAAGGCAGTAATGGAAACAAGCCGAAATTTGATCTGTTATCTCATGATCAAAATGTTATAATAGAATGTAAAATTAGTAACATAAACAAAAGAAATGCCTCTATTGACTCTTTCATAGTAAAAGATGAAAATGGAATAACATATCATTTTACGGTAGCAGACAAAACTACTAATAGCTACACAAATGATTTGAATACAGATAGAAATGTAACATAGCTGCTTACTCGCATAGACTTACCGAACAAAGGTAGCATTACATATAACTATTGTCAAGACAGGGTGAAAATCCATGCGCAAAATCTTGTTCCAGAGCCTGTTACCAGAGTCCACCGTGTGACTTATCAAAGTTCTAAGATTTATGAAGCATGGTCACACGAAGATTTTGCAGGATTATACGATCCTGAAAAATTCAGAGTTACGCAAACAACACAAAATCAGTGCCCTGCGTATGAAATGAGATTCCTTGAAAGCATCAGCTATGATTCTACAGTGGTAAACTTTAATTATGCTGACGACAAAAAGCACATGAAGGAGATTGTTGTTTCTGACTATAACACATCAACAAAGAAATATGACATAATAAGAAAATTCTCTCTAAGTGTCAATGGTAGAGAATGTCCAGGCTTTTTTCTCAATTCAATTGTAATTTCTGGTCAGAATGATACAGATAAGCTTGTATATGGTTTTGAATATTACAATAATCTTAATCTTGGAAATTATACAGACTATTGGGGAAACAGATGCCGCTCGAATAATGCACAGGATATTGGTAACTTTAATATGTTTGTTAACATCAAAGAAGATGGCAGTTATCTTTCACGAGATGATTTCCATAAAAAACTTGATGGCTGGAAGTTTGCGCAATTATGTGACGAAAAAGAAACAGACCCATATTATTATTATAAAATCAAGTTGCAATCGACTTTAGAGGGAGATTCGCGCAAACCCGCCCAACCAAATGAACATGGAATTTTAACGAAAATCATTTATCCTAATGGTGGATACACGAAGTTTGACTGGGAGAATCATCATTTCCTTACCGCAACGGCAGAGGATGGTGACTTCGTTTATGACAGACGGAAACAACGAATCATTGAAGGTGGCGGTTTCAGAATAAAATCTGTAATAAACTTTACTGCGGACGACGAGATTGCCAGTCAGGATCATTACAGGTATGGATATACATATGGAGAAATAAAACAGACAAATTTCCCACTTCCATTACCAAAACAATATGACGCAAACAAGCATATTGGATGCGGAGAAGCTGTTGTAGATCCTAATATTCTAACTTTCATGGATTACAGTTTATACGATTGCGAAGGTTTTGACGTGCTTAAAATGGCAGTAGGATTGGATAGCAAGTTAAAAAATGCGGTCAACCCACAAGGTGGCCCAATTTGGTGGGATGCAGATTTCTCTGCCAATACATTCAGGGCTCTTCTTGGTGGTCGAAGACCTGTTGTATATCCAGAAATTACAGTCTATCACGGAGATCCCGAAAAAAAGGAAGCTTGTAAAAGCAAGACTGTTTACAAGTATGATATTTACAATTATGCAATGAACAAAATGGACAAATACTATTATTTGACATATATCTTTCAATTTGGCAAAGATCATGTGCAGTTGGACACTGCATATTTTGAACCTATTAGGTATTATATTGATTATATTGGCTCAAAACCTTTACCTACATGTGATGAGATTCCATACAAAAGACATCTGCTAAAATCTGTGTCGAACTACTCTTACAATTGTAAGACATGGAAACTCGTATCCGAGGAAGAAAATGTATATGGAGATAATGCTAACCCCATAACAAAATCAGGCTACAGATTTAATAGTAGCATTTCAAGAGAATGGGAAAGTTTCTTTGATAACTCCATGGATATAAATGATAAAAGGAATTCGCGGTCAGATGAATGTTACGTAAATGATTTTTACGAACAGACATGGCAAAAGCTGGGAGTTCCTGCCAGGTTGACAAAAAAGACAACAACAGTTTATCGCCTAGGAGGAAATTCCAATGGCAATACAATGACGGAAAAATACAGCTATCTATATTCTGGAGTCGTAAAATCCCAAGAAAGCGCATCGCCCAATGATGACACCATATCTGTTAGGTATTCATACGTAGGTGAAGAAGATGATAGCTATCCTGTCTTAAAAGAAATGAAGAAAAGAAACATACTAGCATCAACGACCTCCGCAGAAACAAACTCATGCATTGCACTTCATCACAAAATAAAGACAGGCAGTAAAACAGATTATGCCTTTTATACGACAAAGGCAGGAGCAACAAACATCTTACCGTCAAAACTATATGAGAGCAACGGAACAAACAAAAATGGCGAAATCAATTATGAACCAAGCATAGAAGTGAAATCGTATGATGATATCGGAAATCCAACAGAAATTGTGGATTTAAAGACTGGAGTTCACAGTGTTTTCCTTTGGGATGCACAGGGCAGATATATGACTGCCATGATTAAGAATGCTACATTGTCAGAGGTCGGCACAGTACCTTCTGGAACATCTCTGCTACGCTACAAGTCATTAAAAAGCAAGTTGCCAAATTCTCTGATCGAGACATGGGATTACAAGCCTTTGATTGGTGTTTCCGCTCATACTGATGTTAGCGGTCAAACATTTGTTTATGAGTATGATGGGCTTGGAAGGCTGAAATCAGAAAAGAGAAAGGTTGTCATTAACAACAATACAACTTATGAAACCATTCACGAATATGAGTATAACTACAAGAATGGTATGGAGTAGTCGCTTATAGCAGTAATTCTACTTGATACTAATCCAACATATTTCTATGGAGTTTCTTGACATCAAGAAGAAAAATAGCGATTTGTAGGCAGAATAACAAATTTCTCCGCAAATATGTTTGCGGTTTCAAAGAAAATTTGTATCTTTGCCTCGCACTACATCCTATCTTGTACATTTCTTCTTGCGTCTTGTACTCTATAACATAAGTACAAAACAGCCGTTCTGCTACACAGATGGCAAAAATGTTTATAAAATGCAAAAGAAATTTCAATTTATATTCCAGTGCTTCCTGACGATGGCATGCTTTGCACCTGTCAATGCTCAGGATAAAGCAGGAAGCGATATTATATCGCGAACAATGCTTTCGGCCGATGGGAAAAAGATGATAGAGCAACGAGTCTTTGACAATGGTCTGGGCGATATAGTCCAGGAAATACAATCCTACCCTGGCTCTACATTGAAGTCCGTCATAATCAGTCATGAATATGACGAGCTTAGACGCAAGACGAAGACTTGGCTACCAGTAGTTTCTTCGTCTGGCAACAATTACGTTAACAACATTTCTACTCTTGCTTATTCGCTATATGGGCCATATGGGGCAAAGGCCTTCTCGCTTACAGAGTATGATGATTTCCTGCCGTCACAGCCGTCCGCCCATTACAAGGCTGGCGCCAAGTGGCAGGACAATAAGAAAAAAGTGTCCGTTACATATAGTGACACTACATTAACAGGTCTGTATATAACCGATAACGAAGCCATATACAAAAGGCCTAATTCTGATTACTTTTGCACAAAAACCATTGATGAGGATGGATGCTACAGTGCTGAATATACAGATTTTAATGGCAGACTCATAATCAGTGAGACAAGTCAGGGAATGACCTATTACATTTATAATGCAAATGGAGATATAAGTCATGTAATTCCTCCAACACTATCAAAATATATTATGTCAGGTTATAGTAAAAGAAAGATAGAGGATTCTGACGATATGATGCAGAAGTATGCATATATCTACCATTATGACAACCAACGTCATTGCACATACAAGAAATTGCCAGGATGCGAGCCTATACGCTATGTATATGACAAGGCTGGGCGTGTTGCCTATATGAAGGATCCTGCACTTGGAGGTAGAAGTAGGTTCTATCTGTACGACAACTTCGGAAGACTTTGCGTACAGGGGACTTGTAGCGGTGGTGATCAAGGTAAATCCATACTTTCTACAACGTCATACGTAAGCGGTACAGATAATGGTATATGTAAGTCTGGCTATACAGTTCCATATACCATCAACGACCCGAAGCTTGAGATTGTCAACTATTATGACAATTATGATTTCAAGGACAAACAACAGAAAGCAAAAATGCCAATAGTTAACGTTGACAGTAACCAGAAACAGTACTCCGTAGGTTCCCTGACAGGAACGTTGGTGTATGCTACCAATGGCGAAGCCCTTGGTACAGTCAATGTGTACGACTATAAAGGACAGGTAGTGAGATCTGTACGTAATGGGCTTGGTGGATTCGTTGAGGATGTGAACACTACATATACGTTCACTGGTGCCATTGACAAAACTACAGCCAATGTCAATGTCAAGTATGGAAGTAATTTCGTTGCTCAGACAACATATACATACGATTATGACAAGAAGACGAAGATGAAGCTGTCCGTTACCCACGGAAGCAGTACCAGGGCGTGCGAGACAGAATACAACTACAGTGATATTGGCAGGCTGACAAGCAAGAAGAGGTTTTATTCTGGTCCTAACAGTTCATACTCTTACTGCTCATATACCTACGACATGCATGGATGGCTCACCAATATCTACAGCGGAGGCTTTCGGGAAGAACTTTACTATGCAGATGGTCTTGATGGCGGCTGCTACAATGGAAACATTAGCACCATGAAATGGAAGGCTAATGATGATAGTGACTATAAAGGCTATAACCTGAAATATGATGACAACAATCGTCTGAAGAACGCTGTTTTTGGTACTGGTGATAAGCTCACAAGCAGCAAGGACTTCTTCAACGAGTATGTGGAATACGACAGTAACGGAAACATCACAAGACTACAGCGTCGCGGACTTGTAAATATGTATGGTGGTTTCGGCCTGGTTGATGACCTGTATATGACATATAGCGGCAACCAACTTACAAGTGTACGTGACAACGCAACTCATCCTGCGTATAATGGGGCTACTGATTTCTATACTGATTCAAAGACAAAGACTTATGCTCTCACCTACAATAATGCAGGTTCTCTCGTGAGTGATGCGGGGCGTAAGATCGCAAAGATTGAATATGACTATAACAACAATCCTGTACGTATTCAGTTCACTAACGGTAATGTTACCAAGTACATATATAGTGCTACAGGCGAGAAAATGCGTGTCATATATCAAACTGCAGTAGCAAATATCAATGTTGCCATAGGCAGCACAAAGGAACTGGCATCTTCTCAGATACAGAGCACAGAAACTGTGGACTACCTCCTTGGCGGTGCCCTGACATTGAGGAATGGACGTATAGACAAGTATCAGTTTGAGGAGGGATACTGTCAGGCATCAGCGGCGGGTTCTGTTGATTATTTCGATTCTTACTATTACGACCGTGATCACCTCGGCAACATCCGTCAGGTGATAGAGCCTTACGGAACCAACAAGAGTTATGTCATTCAGACAATGGACTACTATCCTTTCGGTGCAGAGTTCTGCGACAAAAATTCCAAGAGCCACGTGCAGAATCACAAGTACAACGGCAAGGAACTTGACCTGATGCATGGTCTTAACACATACGACTATGGTGCTCGTCAGCATGACCCTATCCTCGCAAGATGGGATAGGATGGATCCGCTGAGCGAGAAGTACTATAGCACAAGCCCATATGCGTATTGTGTGAATAATCCTGTGAAGTTTGTAGATCCTGATGGAAGAAGATGGGATGAATACGATGTGAATGGTAAAAAAATAAGCAATTTAGGCGGAAATTCAATAGACTTTTATCATCAAAAGGATAATAGTATAATAATAAAGAATAGAGCAAACGGTATAACAAATACGATGAAAGATGACATGATAAGTGGTTATACCCATAGATCAAATAGTACTTCGTGGTTTCAAATAACACATGAATTTATAAGTGAATATGGCCCCACAAAGAGTTTGTTTAGTGATTTCTCAGGAAGTGGAGAAGGTCCATTTAAATCTCTGGAATCAAGTAGTTCTACCTATTTAGGGAAGGCAATCGATGATATCATGGAGAATAATGCTGAAAAAAATCTCATTAAAGTTACTACAAGTGACGCGAATCCGATTTCTGCAGGTCCGGATATGTGGGAACAGATGATAGGAGAAGCGAACATATCATGGTATGACCTTGGGGATAGAACTTTATTCATGCTTACAGACTCCAAATCTAACACATCTTTATTGTATCACTTACCAGTACAGAATAGGGAAAGAGGTGAAGCAACGTCTATTTTCAATCCTTGCCCTGGTCATGGTAACACATATCAAACATATATTTGGACTCTATCTAAAAAACGTTTGATTAATATTTATGCCCAACGTAATTTAGAACAGAACAAATAACATCTATAATGTAAGGATTTCTTTTTTGTTATATCAAATATTAGTCACAAATGATATGAAGAAAATTATTCTATTGATGATTCTTTCAACCATTTTTGTTATGACCAGTTGTAATCATGTCACGGAAAAAGACATATTGGGAATATATGCAGAGAATCATAAATTTTATAAAGACACAATATGGATTCTACCTGATGGAAATTTTAGACAGAAAGCATATAACAGAGATGGAAGCCTCTTTTATGATGCGCAGTCTCACTGGTCTCTTGAAGATGGAATGATAACAATAGATTCATTATACACTCTTCCTGAAGGATGTGATAATGTTGATACCATATATCACTCCGAAGACACTGGTGGAGGATATTTAAAAATATCTCGGAAAGATGGAAATATGGCTGTATTTGTTCCATATTGGATAGAGTTGGACAAAGGAATTTATTTTTACAAAATAGAAGAGAATCCTTAAATAACGTAACTCGTAAAATTATTTGGTTAATGCATTAAAGCTGACCTGATAGTCAGTCTATTCTCTCATTCCCACACTGCCTCGTGAATCCCTAGGCGGTGTGGGATTTTACCCTCTAACCTCCCCTTCTCTCAACCTTTAGACACTTTGTCTTTAGTGCTGAGAGAAGGGGATTTCTCTATGCTTTAGGTCTGTTCTTCCTTCGAAGATATGGACAAAAGATGAAATACAGCGGGGTACTGATTTACTTTAACGTCAGTTCGACGAATTCCACGAATGGCAGCAAGCTGCCTTAACCACTGCGTGGAGCTACACGACTTGCTTCTGTTTGATGAGCCTTGCGAATAATTACCATTAATACTCACAAATTTTCCACGAATTATTTTTTCTCTGTCCCGATTTTTTCGAATATTCGAATTATTTTTCGCTGAAGCTCAACAAGCTGAAGCAAGTCGGGATGAAAATTATCGATTAATTATTCGCAAGGCTCATCAAGCTACGCAAGTCGCGATAATTCATGGAAATTATTCGCTGAAGCTCATCAAGCAGAAGCAAGTCATGTAGCCAAGCGCAGCGTTTATTTTCGTCGAACTCACGTTACTTTATCAGTTTTATTATCTCTTCCAGTTCCGTTACAATATACGTTGGTTTTCTTGGAGGCACGAAGCTGGCATCCCATCTATTATATAATATTGTATCCAAGCCGGCATCCATAGCGCCCTCTATATCGGCTGTGTAGTTGTCGCCTATCATCAGAGTGGTTTCTGGCTTTGCACCTGTTTTCTCGAAGGCATAGTCAAAGAATTGCTTCGATGGCTTGTTAGCCCCGGCATCCTCGCTGAGGATAACGGTATCAAAGTAGTCATAGAGTCCGCAGGCACGGAGTTTCTTGTACTGAATCTCATGAAAGCCATTACTGCAAATATGTAAATGGCATCCCTGTGCTTTCAAGAAAGTTACCAACTCCAATGCACCCTTAACCGTACCTGGCTTATTAGAGCAAAAATCAAGGAACTTATCACTTATCTCCAGACAGAACTCTTCTGTTACATTCTCAAGTCCCTTACCAAGACTCAGGGGGCGACGGAATCGCTCCACGATGAGATACTGGCGGTCAATCTCACCTTTGTTATACCGGGTCCAGAGATCAAGATTGGTCTTCCAATAGTTATCATAGAAGAAATCAGGATCATCAAAATATCTCCCCAGAGAAAAGAATTCGAAGGTCTCAGCAAGAGCTATGATTGCATTTCCCCTTGTATCATAAAGGGTATCGTCGAAATCAATAAATATGTCGTTGTAAGTTTTCATGCTGCAAAGGTAATAAAAAAAGTTCATAGTTCATAGTGCATAGTGCATAATTAAAACTATGAATTATTAATTATGAAGTATGAATTAGAATAAAAATGTCATTTTTTTCCTGAAATTTGTTCATTTTTAACATATTCGGTAACAAATTATGCATTTTTTGTCATAAAATTAGCATTTTTTGTAGAAAAAATATTAATTTTGCGAACAAATTGACATTAGGGTAAAGAGTAAAGTGTAAAGGATAAAGAAAAAAGTAAAAAGATTTTAGTATAAAGTATAAACATAATCAAGTAAGAGTATTTATGAAAAGAAAACTAACAATGATGCTCCTGTGCATGATGACGGCAGTGACTGCCCTCGCACAGTCAGCAATCAGCGGTACAGTCATTTCTGCTCAGGACGGCGAGCCTGTCATCGGTGCCGCCGTGAAAGTAAAAGGTGAGACACAGGGTGTTGTAACTAACATTGACGGTAAGTTCACTATCAATGCAGAAGCAGGAAAGACTCTCGTGTTCTCCTATGTAGGTATGCAGCCTAAGGAAGCTACCGCTAAGAATGGCATGAAGGTAACACTTGATGCCGACGACAAGCTTCTCGACGAGGTTGTAGTAACAGCTATGGGTATCACCCGTTCAAAGAAGTCTTTGGGCTATGCCTCTCAGGATCTTAAGGATGGTGAACTCAGCACATCTGGAACAAGCTCTCTGGCTAACGCTATTCAGGGCAAGCTCACAGGTGTGGATATCCGCCAGTCTTCTGGTGCTCCTGGTGCTTCTTCACAGATTGTCATCCGTGGTGCACGTTCATTCGACGGCAACAACCAGCCTCTTTATGTAGTTGACGGTATGCCAATTACGACAAAGGCAGACTTCGATACATACGACTCTGTAACAGGAGCTAATATTTCCGACCGTTCTATTGATATCAACCCAGATGATATTGAAAGTATCAACGTTCTTAAAGGTCAGGCAGCTTCTGCCCTCTATGGTATTCGTGCATCTAATGGTGTGATTGTTATCACAACAAAGCGCGGAAAGGCAGGTCTGAGCAAGCCACAGATTGTGCTCAACACCAACATTTCTGCTCAGTCTATGTCTCGTGAGTTCAAGCACCAGCAGGTATATGCTCAGGGCAACGCCATAGATAAAGGCTATGACCCAACATCTTCTCAGTCATGGGGACCTAAGATTGCCGACCTTGCAAATGACCCTGAGTACGGCGGCAATACAAACAATAACTACACAAAAGAATTCGGCAAGCATCAGGGTATGTACTACAACACCAAGCGTGTTGCAGCAGGTCTTGACGGCTGGACAACTCCAGAGACTTACGATAACCTCTATGACTATCTTCAGACAGGTTGCACAGAGAATACGAACCTGAGCATCTCTCAGGCTCTCGCTAACGTCAACTACTCATTCTCTATCAGCAACTCACATCAGGACGGTATCATTCCTTCTACAGGTATGGATCGTTGGGGTGGTCGTGGCGTTGTTGACTGGACAATTAACAAGGAGTGGAAGACCGGTTTCTCTGCCAACTACTCTTCAAGCGAAATCACAAGTGCTCCTGGTGCCAACAACGGTATCATGAACGTGCTCTATTCTTGTCCTGCAGAGTATAATCTCAAGGGCATTCCTTATTGCTCTCCATCTGATCCAACTCAGCAGATCCTCTTCCGTTCTACATCATTCAACAACCCTTACTGGTGGTCAGCAAATGATGAATTCGGTCAGCACACAAACCGTTTCTTCGGCAATGCTTACTTCGAGTATGCTCCAAACATCGGTCTTGAAGGCTTCACTCTTAAGTTCCGTGAGCAGGCAGGTATTGATATGTGGACCTCAAACTACAGCAAAGTAGCAGAGATAGGTTCTGCATACAACAAGAAAGGTGAGATTGAAAACTACGGTTCACAGCACAATGTATTCAACAATACATTTACAGCAAACCTTGACGGTCGTATCAACGAAGACTGGGGACTCAACATCATCCTCGGTAATGAGGTTAACCATGAGAACAAACGCATTTGGGATTATGATGGTACGAATTTCAATTTCTATGGCTTCCCTGTAATGAGTAACGTCAAATCCATAGCAGGCGGTGAAGAAAGCCCAGAATACACCAGAAGCGAACGTACAGTAGGTTTCTTCGGTAGTTTTTCTGCCGACTGGAAGAATATGCTCTACCTCACAGTAACAGGTCGTAACGACTATGTTTCTACCATGCCACGCGGAAGCCGCAGTTTCTTCTATCCTTCTGTTTCTCTCGGATGGGAATTCACACAACTCCCAACATTCCAGAATCAGAACATCCTTACCTATGGTAAGCTACGTGCATCTTACGCTCAGGTAGGTCAGGCAGGTAATTATTATGAAACATACTATTCAACACCAAACTATGGTGGTGGTTTCTATAGTTTCACTCCAATAGCATACCCACTTCCAAGCGGAAGCTCTGCCTATGCTCCTTATCAAACTCTCTACGACCCTAACCTGAAGCCTCAGAACACTACAAACTGGGAGACAGGTATTGATCTCGCTTTCTGGAATGGCAGAATCAAGTTCAACTACACTTACAGCTACCAGAACGTAGTAGATCAGATTTTCGAGGTTCCTTGCGATCCAACAATGGGCTATAAGTACATGATGACCAACGCAGGTCGCATGAAGACAAACTCTCACGAGATTTCTCTTAATGCAGCAATCGTTCAGATGAAGGACTGGGACGTTAACCTCGGCATTAACTGGACAGCGGTTGACAATAAGGTTGTAGAGCTCGCAGAGGGTGTAGAGTCAATCATGCTCGGCGGTTTCATAGAGCCACAGGTTCGTGCTCAGGCAGGTTGTACATATCCAAACATCTACGGCTATGCTTTCCAACGTACAGAAGATGGACAGCTGCTTCTTCTCAATGGTCTGCCACAGTCAACAACTGACAGCCAAGACCTTGGCAATTGTGCTCCAGACTGGACTATGGGTCTTAATTTCTCAGTCCGTTGGAAGCGTCTCTCTCTCGACACAACTTGGAGCTGGCAGAAGGGCGGTAAGATGTATCATGGTACAAACATGACCATGAACTACTTCGGTGCAACTGAGGAATCCCTCCCTTACCACGAGGGCACAATGGTTGCTGAGGGTATTGATATGGTAACCGGTCAGAAGAATACTAAAGAGGTTAGCAAGCAGGACTACTATGCAGCTTACTATGACGTAACAGAGGCAGGTATATACGACACAAGCTTCTTCAAGCTCCGTGACCTCACCCTTACCTACGATCTCCCTAAGTTCCTCGGTATCGACGCATCTGTATATGGCTTTGTCCGCAACATTCTCGTTTGGGCCAAGATGCCTAATTTCGATCCAGAGTCATCACAGGGTAACGGTAATATGTCAGGTTACTTCGAGCGCTTCTCTGTTCCTGCAACAAAGAGCATCGGTGGTGGTCTGAAAATTACATTCTAATTATTTTTTAATGTATCAAGAAAAATCAGATGATTATGAAGAAATATATAGTAATGGCAATGTCTGTCGCTCTTTTCGGCATGACATCATGTTCTGAGGATCAGCTTGATGAGGTAAACAAGAACTACAAATACCCTGCAGCAAATGTCGTTCCGGCACACCTTCAGATTACAGATGCCATCATGGCAACAGCATTCCACACAACTTCAGGTGATTATTCCTTCTACCTCTCTTCTCTTACCGAGCAGCAGGTAGGTACAGGTAATAACCAATTCATGAAGGCTGAACTACGTAACGCAGGTGAAATTGCAGCTCCATCTACATTCGACAATGTTTGGAACTCTACATACTCAAATCTCCTGAACATCAAGGAGATGATTGACAAGGTAGAGAAGAACATAGCAAGCAGCGGCGGTCAGCTCGACGTTCTCGGTGCAGCACAGGTTCTCAAGGTTATCAACTTCGAAATCCTCACAGACATGCACGGAGATATTCCATACTCTGAGGCACTCCAGACTTCCGCTAACATGCAGCCGAAGTCAGATTCTCAGGAAAGCATATATGCCGACCTTGTCAAGACAATCAACAATGCTATCGAGAACCTGAATACTGCCACAAAAGAAAAAATGGCAAATTTCGGTTCTGAGGATATTCTCTTCAAAGGCAACACAAAGAAGTGGCTGGCACTTGCCTATGCAGTAAAGGCACGTCTTTATATTCATCAGACGGCCGTAAACACCAATGCAGCAGCAGAAGCACTCAAGGCAGCAGACCAAGCTCTTGAGCTTGGTTTTGCAGGTTGCTACGTAAAAGAGTTTGACGGTAATGTAGCCGTAAACCCTTGGGCAGCATTCTCGGACAGTCGTGGCTATACTGCTCCATCAAAGACTGTTGTTGACCTCATGGGTGAAAAAGACCCACGCCTCAAGCACTATATCACAGAAACGGCTCCAGACAAGGGCTTTACAGACTATTACGGCTATGAGCCTGGAACATACGGAACCCCAGGTGACGAGGATTTTGCCAAAGGAAGCTGGACTCCAAACATCTCTGAATACTACTACATGTACAATGAGCCTGTTCAGGTGCTTTCTCTCCATGAGCTTTACTTCATCAAGGCTGAGGCAGAGGCACGTACCGGCAAGGATGCAACAAAATCCTTCAAGCAGGCAGTACAGGCTTCTATCACAGAGAGCAATAGCTGGGTAGGCGACGAGGAGACAGGTGAAACCTTTGCTAAATCTCTCGGTTCTGCTACTTTGGAGAAGATATTTGTGCAGAAGTATATTGCTATGGCAATTGACGAGCACATCCAGACTTACAACGACCTCCGCCGTTGCATGGCTATGGGCGAGAACTATATCACTCTCACAAACCCTAAGAACAATCAGAGCGGTCTCAATCGCTGGCCTTACCTTCTCCCTTACGGTCAGAGTTCATTGGTATCTAACCCAAATCTCAAGACCGTTGATATCTATGCTAAGCAATGCTGGCTTTTCGGTGGCAAGTAAGCATTTGACAAGATTTCTTTGAAAACTCAATCAGATAAGGATGAGTCCTCGTTTCGGGGGCTCATCTTTTTTCGTTTCTCAATTATCACTTGCTTTAGCTTGATGAGCTTTGCGAAGAAATTAGCAACAAATTATATTCAGTAAAATAACGTGAGTTCGATGAATTTGCGACTTCTCAGCATCCCCTTATTTTTTGCCCTGGGCGAACGTAAATGCCCGTGAATTATCCGTGAATTAATCGTAAATTCTTTTATTCTCATGTCAACAATAATAAATTCGCGGATAATTTACGGTTAATTTACGGATAATTTGCGATTAATTCATGTAGCCAAGCGCAGCGTTTATTTTCACCGAACTCCCGTTAAATTAAAAGAACATGCGGAGTAAAGGAAGTCTCCAACAAATTACACGGATAAATACATGCGGGAAGGGTAACGCGCCAGCCATTTTTTACGACCGATAGGGAGCTATTTTGTCCCCGTATTTTGTCTTTCCGTAGTGGCTCCCGCTGGGTGAGGCTCATTTTCTTGGGAAGCCTCAAAAAGGCTTACCAGAGAAAAGGAGAACTCGCATCAGCATGGGATTTGCCATAAGCAAAGCCCATAAGAGGGAGACACAAGGAAAGGATTTTTATCTTGATTTTAAGAAAGGATTTTATCAAGATGTCTGAGCGAGGCACGAGCGAAACAAGGAAGAATATGCCTCCCGATATTTTCAGCAAGGATTTTCAGTATGGATTTTAAAATCTTAGCAAGTCTCGTTATTAGTAATTGCCTGGAAGGCAACACCATGCGTAACCGAGGTGCATACTCGACGAAGGAGAGGATGCCCTCGGTCCTAGAGCCTCCATCTACTAATCAGCCTGGAAGGCTGTACCTGATTGGCGGTGTACTGCCCTCCAGGCAGAATCCCCCCCCGCACATCCTCGTTTCTCTCGTATGTACGGGGTTACGAATAGTACTGTCTTCCAGACAGCTTTGTACTTGCGACTGTCTTGCTGATGAGCATAGCGAAGAACCTGCTTTAGCTTGATGAGCCTAAGCGAATAATTATCAATTATCAATTCATATAGTGTGGGTGTCTCTAAAAATTATAGAACTATAGAACCATAGAACCAAATCGCAGCCATTTATCGGAATGTAACCGCCCATCTTCCTTATCTGCCCAAGCACCCCTGATGTCACCCAGCATGATGGTTGTTGATTGCTTAGCTATAGGGGGGTCGTTATTATCGACCCCCCTTTATCTATCTCATCTACATGCTCTCTGATGGCCTTTGCGGTCTGCGAACGCCCAAGCACCTCGCTTGCCACCCAACGCTTGAAATCCTTCGCCTGTGGAAGCTTAGAGGAAAGGATGAGAGCATAAAGCCCGCTCTCGTTGATGAAGATCGTCTTGCTCTTGTAGTTAGAACCACTGTGTTGAATCAACACACTGGTTTTGTCATCTTCATCGACATGATCAAACACCGCACGATGTGGAGACACATACCCCAGCACATTTGCCACATCCTTACCCACGAACCAAGGTTTATTGTTTATCACCATTGTCATCACTTCACCGAAGCTCTAATCCCTATCATGGGGCTTATCTCTCTCCAATATACGGAACGGACTTGGAACGGACCTGAAACGGATTTACAACGGTATTACAACGGATATTGAGAAGAAGACTCAGTGTGAGGGTGTCTGTCTAAAAAAAGGTGTAATGGTGTATTAGTGTACAATTTGAACCAAAATTAATTGAAAAAGTATACCATTACACCAATACACCAATTTTCACACACACCATATCCTCCGTCCCCTCACTTTTTTACTTCAATAATAATATAATTAAATAAATTATATTATTATTGAGAAGAAGAGCCAGTCAGTGAGGGTGTCTGTCTAAAAAGGTGTAATGGTGTATTAGTGTACAATTTGAACCAAATTTGATTGAAAAGTATACCATTACACCAATACACCAATTTTCACACACACCATATCCTCCGTCCCCTCACTTTTTTCTTCAATAATAATATAATTAAATAAATTATATTATTATTGAGAAGAAGAGCCAGTTTGAGAGGGTGTCTGTCTAAAAAGGTGTAATGGTGTATTAGTGTAACGTGAGTTCGACGACTTGCGTAGCTTGTTGAGCCTTAGCGAAAAATTTATTCAGTTGTATATTGTTGACTATCATGTGGTTGAAAGAGCTCTGAAGGAGCGATACCTAATAGGGCAGTCCGTTAGGGCTGTCATATTTGTCGATATAGGGGGTATGAGGTCTGAAGGACCGACACCTAAAGTCTGAGTTTTCAGGTGTCGCACTTACAGCGCTCCTTTAATCACGCATCTACCCAATAACAGCCCTGTCGGACTGCCCTATTAGGTGTCGGGCTTTCAGCCCTCGCAGTCTTGAATTATTCGCTGAAGCTCATCAAGCAGAAGCAAGTCGTCGAACTCACGTTAGTGTACAATTTGAACCAAATTTGATTGAAAAGTATACCATTACACCAATACACCAATTTTCACACACACCATACCCTCCGTCCCCTCATTTTTTACTTCAATAATAATATCTTCGCACACCTCGATGGCAAAGATGTCAACGCTATAGTCTGCATCCATTATATCTGGGGATTCCGCAGGCTTATGGTTTATTACGTTGTTTTCGTGTCCGCAAAAGGTAATTGGATGTCTAAGGCTTGGCTGGAGCTGTAAGCCGAATGATGTTGAGCGAGTATGGAGGTACGTCAAGCTGAACTTTGTTGTTCTCTGGGGAGAGTAACTGCTCCACAGGGTGAATGGTGGTAGGGGCATCGAGCGTGTTCTCTTCCATACCATCGTTGGCTGCCAAGCGTACTACACGGGCAGATGCCGGTGTGAAATTCTTGAGGTTGACGTTGGCGGTGGTTGCGACATCGCTGGTATTTGCTACCTTTACGATAAGTTCACCTGTGGCATCGTCGATAGTGGCAGACGAGAAGATTCCTTTCGTTTCATCATGCTTCAGGACCGTGTCGAAGACAAGTTCGTTGTCGAGCCATGCCTTGACGCTATCTCCTGCCACCTGAAGGGTTACATCATACCAGCGTCCAGACTCGATATGTCCTCGCTTACTTGCGGTCAGCAGCTTTCCG